>Ga0182748_1000045_pt1 | contig 171458 bp, 145 predicted proteins | sample eDN3rd37CKraftOP_FD_128877 | JGI IMG/M metagenome (GOLD analysis project Ga0182748, IMG submission 128877) | Enriched Organic Plus compost microbial communities from Emeryville, California, USA - eDNA 3rd pass 37_C Kraft OP (version 2) (version 2) ... | reverse complement strand
TTCGCCCTGAGCGAAGTCGAAGGGCGCTACTGAGCGGAGCGAAGTGGGCTTCGCCTGCGGCTCAGCTTGAAACGAGGCGCGTGACTCGTTTCAACCCTTCGACTTCGCTCAGGGCGAACGGAGACTGGCATGTTCTCTCCCCACCCCGGAACGCCCTTCGACACTCGGGTTTGCAAACGATATAATCGCCAAGAAATACCGTGATGGACCTCATGGGAGGCGTCCCTCCTCGGACGTAACCGCTTCACGATAGCCTCGTGCAGCGGCCCACGGTCCTTAATCCGCTCATCGCTCCGTCTTGGCCGAACGCCATGCCTCAGCGGAATGCAGGATAGCTCAGTGACTTAAATGGTTAACAAAAATTAAGCATCAGCGTCATGCTTCGATCCTATCGCGAGGCCCCGACCGGCTGCCGGTTTCCTTAGTGGGGGATGTCTCATGCGCCTTTCAACCAAGCTCCTGTTCTGCCTGACGGCCGCGATGCCGCTCCAGGCCCATGCCGCCGTCTCGCTGATCGCCATGGGCACGCTCGCCACGCCCGGCAATCACGATCTCTCCGGCCTCGACTATGACCTCGAGAGCGGCCTGCAGGCCGACTTCCTGGGCGGCGTCGGCTCGGGCCTTGCCTATGCCGGCGGCAACACTTTCCTGGGCCTGCCCGATCGCGGCCCCAATGCTACGCCATTCCCCAATGGCGACACGATCGACAACACCGTCTCCTGGATCCCGCGCTTCCAGACCATGTCGCTGGTGCTGACGCCTTCGGCGCCGGGCGCGGCCCTGCCCTATCAGCTCGACACGACGCTCAAGGACACGACGCTGCTCTGGAGCGCCGACCCGCTGATCTATGGCGACGGTTCGGCCTATGTGGACGGCATTGCCGGCGACTGGATCAACGACACGCCGGGCAAATATTATTTCTCCGGCCGCTCGGACAATTATGGCGCGGGCAATTCGCTCAACCCGGCCTTCGCGCGCCTCGACCCGGAGGGCATCCGCGTCTCGGCCGACGGCAAGAGCATTTTCGTGTCCGACGAATATGGCCCCTATGTGCGCCAGTTCGACCGCGAGACCGGCGAGGTGATCCGCACCTTCGAGCTGCCCGACCATCTCGCCATCGACAATCTGTTCCCCACGGTCAATGAAGAGCGCGACTTCGCCAACAACCAGAAGGGCCGCTTCACCAACAGCGGCATGGAAGGCTTGGCGATCACGCCGGACGGCAAGACGCTGGTCGGCGCCATCCAGGGCGCGCTGCTGCAGGACCGTCAGGAGGAGCCGAACCTGCTACGCCTCGTCAAGATCGACATCGAGACGGGCGAGACCAAGGAATATGCCTATATCGCCAATTCGGGCTCGGGCATCGGCATCAGCGAGATCATCGCGATCAACGATCATCAGTTCCTGGTCGACGAGCGCGACGGCACCGGCCTCGGCGCCGGCTCGGACGCGGTGATGAAGCATTTCTACCTGATCGACATCGACGGCGCGACACCGATCCCCGAAGGCGTCACCGGTTCGGCGGCGGCCGCGCTCGCGGTCCAGAAGGATCCGACGCCGTTCCTCGACCTGGTCTCGGCCCTGACCGCGGCCGGCATTTCCGCCGACCAGATCCCCTCCAAGATCGAGGGCATGTCGTTCGGTCAGGACGTGATGGTCGACGGCGTGCTCACGCACACCCTCTACATCTCGGACGACAACGACTTCGTGCCGGAGACGTCGGGCCCGAACCACTTCTATGTGTTCGGCTTCACCGACGAGGATCTGCCGGGCTATGTGCCCCAGCAGCTTCCGGTGCCGGAGCCGGCGAGTTGGGCGATGATGATCGCGGGCTTCGCGTTCGTGGGCGCCGCACTGCGCCGCCGCGCGATCAGGGTCCGCTTCGCCTGATTGCGAACATGGGAAAATCAGAGGGGGAGCGTATCGCGCTCCCCCTTTTTTTCTTTTTGTGATTCGCGATCAACGCCGATCGCGAACCGACATGCTCCTGCTTTCGCAGGAGCACTGTTTCTCCCGGAGACATGGTGGTGAACCGCCATGCCTTCTCCATTCATTACGCGCTCACTCCCAGCCGCAGGTCCGGCCGCGATTCTGCTCGTCGAGCCAGCGCTTCAACGGCTCGAAATAGGCGAGCATCGCGCGGCCGCTCATCTCGCGGCTGCCGGTGAAAGCCTGCAACGCCTCCGGCCAGGGCCTGGAGGCGCCCATCTCCAGCATCGCGTTCAGCCGCTGGCCGACCTCGCGATTGCCGTAGAAGGAGCAGCGGTGCAGCGGACCCCGCCAGCCGGCCTGCTTGCACGCCGCCTCGTAGAACTGGAACTGCAGGATGCGGGCGAGGAAGTAGCGCGTATAGGGCGTGTTGCCCGGCACATGGAACTTGGCGCCTGGATCGAAGGCATCGGCGCCGCGCTCGCCGGGCGGCACGATGCCCTGATATTGCAGGCGCATCTGCGTCCAGGCGGCATTGTAGTTCTCCGGCGTGATTGAGCCGTCGAACACGCCCCAGCGCCAGCGGTCGACCAGCAGGCCGAAGGGCAGGAACGCCACCTTGTCCATCGCCTGGCGCAGCAGCAGGCCGATATCCTTGTCCGCGCTCGGTACGCGCGCGGGGTCGAGCAGCTGGATGTCGACCAGATATTGCGGCGTGATGGAGAGCGCGATGAAGTCGCCGATCGCCTCGTGGAAGCCGTCGTTCGCGCCGTTCAGATAGAGGAAGGGCTGCTTGTTGTATGCGCGTTGATAATAATTATGGCCCAGCTCGTGATGGATGGTCACGAAATCGTCGCTGGCGATCTTGGCGCACATCTTGATGCGCAGATCCTCGACATTGTCGATGTCCCAGGCCGAGGCATGGCAGACCACCTCCCGGTCCAGCGGCGCGATGAACTGGGTGCGCTGCCAGAAGGTCTCGGGCAGCGGCGCGAAGCCGAGCGAGGAGAAGAAGCCCTCGCCGATCTTGAACATCTGCTTTTCCCACACGCCGCGCCTGGCCGGATCGGTCTCGTGCGGATCGGTCTGCACATAGCCCTTGGCCTTGAGCAGGTCGCCGATGTCATAGCCCAAGTCCCCGGCGCCGGGCGGCGCGACGAGCGGATAGATATTGCCCCATTCCTGCGCCCACATATTGCCGAGCAGGTCGGCGCGAATCGGGCCGGTGGCGGGCTGGACGGCATCACCATATTTCTCGTTGAGCTTGGCGCGCACATAGCAGTGGAGCGAATCGTAGAGCGGCTTCACTTCCTGCCACAGCCGCTCGGTGAGCGCGGCGAAATCGTCGGGCGGCATGTCATAGCCCGAGCGCCACATGGCGCCGGTGTCGGCGAAGCCCAGCTCCCGCGCGCCCTGGTTGGCGATCTGGACGAGGCGCGCATAGTCGGCCTTCATCGGCGCGCCGACATTGTCATGCCAGCTCGTCCACATCTCCTTGAACTGGTCGGGCGTGTGGCTGAGATTGCCCATCTCCGCCTCGATATCGCTGCCGCTGATCGGCTTGCCGTCCAGCGTGCCCTTGCCTTTGCCGTAGCTCGACTGGAGGCGCGTCGCGATGACGTTCAGCTCCTCCGCGGCGCCGGGTGTGGTCGGCGCCGGCAGCACGATGCTCGAGCGGAGGATGTCCAGCTTGCGCTTGGTATCGTAGGAGAGGCCCTGCACCTGCTCATATTTCGCGGCTTCGAGCGCGAAGCGGACAGCCATCTCCGTTCCGCGCGCGCCGAAGACGGCGGCCAGCGCATCGGTATCGTCAGTGATATAGGTGTTGTTGATCCAGGCGGCACGACCAGCATCGACGGTGAAAGCGGCGGCTTCCTTCTCGGCGGCGGCGATGAAGGCGTCGGCGTCCGCCGCGGTGGGCGGCGCGCTCGGGGTGGGCGTGGCGGCCGGCGCCGGCGCGGCGGCATCCTCGGCCAGGGCCGGCGAGACGGAAACGCCGAGCGCGAGCGCCGCCGCCAGGGCAAGGCGCGAAACCGGATATTTCATGATGACGAGATCCCCTCTGCATTCGACTATGGCGCCACGCTGCCCCGTGGCGAGGCGCCCCGTCAAGCCGCCAGATAATCGACGATCGCCGCGCCGAACTCCGGCCGGGTGATGCAGCTCATATGATTGCCGGGGATTCGGCCGCGCCGCGCATCCGGCAGGATCGCGACCAGTTCGTCGGCCGAGCCATTGTCTTTGTCATCGACGCCGCACAGGACGAATGTCGGCATGGTGATGGCGGCAAGCGCCGCGCGGCCGATATCCTCCATCGAGCGCAGCAGCCGCTCCAGCGCCACGCGATCGACCCTGGTCGTCTTCATGAACTGGATCGAGAGGAAATCCGGATCGCCCGGTTTGGCGATATCGAACCGGGCCAGCGCGTCGAGGAAGAACTGGCGGCGCGGCAGCCAGTCGACCAGTCCTTCCAGCCCCATGCCGCCCAGCACGAGCCGGCGCGGGGACAGGCCGCGATGAATGAGGGCGACGGACAGGCGCGATCCCATCGAATAGCCGACCAGATCGAAGCTGCCGAGACCGAGCGCGGGGATCACCGCTTCCATGTCCAGCGCCATGACCCCGGGCGGATAATCGGCGGCGCCCTGCGGCACGGCGCTGCGGCCATGGACGCGCTGGTCGATCATGATCGCCTCGAAGCCCGCATCGGCGATGCGCCGGGCTGTGCCGTAGCGGATCCAGTTCACTTCGGCGCTGGAGCTGAGGCCATGCAGCAGGATGACCGGACTGCCCGCGCCGAGCCTGTGCACGGCGATCGACGTGCCGCCATGGCCGGGGAGGAAATCGATGTGCACCTTGTCCTTCATGTCCCTGCCTTGGGCCGAACGGCGCGGCGAGGCAAGCGGAAGAGGAAAAGGCTGGGAAGCCACCGCAAAGCCTGACAATAAATGTCGTGATTTTAACCTTGCTTTTAATAAGCTTCCTTATTATTTCCTCATCATGGACAACGACCATATCGCGTTCCTCATCAAGGACGTCTCCCGTCTCTATCGCCGCCGCTTCGACGAGCGCACGCGCAGCTTCGGCATCACCGGACCACAGGTGCGCGCGCTGGCCTCGATGATGCGCTTCCCAGGCATCAACCAGGGTGCGCTGGCGGAACGGCTGGATGTCGAGCCGATCACCACCTGCCGCATGGTCGACCGCCTGGAGCAGGCCGGTCTCGTCGAGCGACGCCGCGATCCACAGGACCGCCGGGCCTGGCAGCTCTATGTGACCCAGTCCGCCGAGCCGCTGGCGCGGGAGCTGCAGGCGGTCGGGCAAAGCGTGCTCAACGAGTCGCTGGAAGGCATCGAGGGCGAGGCGCGCGAGCTGGCGATGGCCGTGCTCGGACGCATCCGCGACAATCTCACCGCCATGACCGAAGCGCCGCTGGGCACGCCCGAGGGAGCCGTGCGCCATGGCTGAGGCCGATCCCGCCCTCTCGCAGCAGCAGGCCGCCGCCGCGCCGCTCGATGCCGAGCCGCTCAGGGAAAAGCGGTCCGGCCGGCTCAGGCGTATGATCCTGATGCTCTCCGTGCCGCTGCTCGTGGTGGCGGTGGGCGCCTATTTCTGGATCACCAGCGGCCGCTATGTCTCCACCGACAATGCCTATGTGAAGCAGGACATCGTCTCGGTGAGCAGCGATGTCGGCGGGCGCGTCGTCGCGGTGCAGGTGCATGAGAACCAGATCGTCAAGAAGGGTGACGTCCTCTTCGTAGTCGACCAGGCGCCCTATCGCGTCGCGCTGGCGCAGGCCGACGCGGCAGTGGCTGCCGCGCAGGTGCAGGTCGGCCAGTTGCAGACCGACTTCAAGGCGACAGCCGTCGACATCGTCGGCGCCCGCGACAATGTCCGTTACGCCGAAGAGGATCTCGCCCGCCAGCGCGCACTGATGGCCCAGGGCTTCACCACGCGGGTGCGGCTCCAGCAATCCGAGCAGGCGCTCGACAATGCGCGCACGGCGCTCCGCACCGCCATGGCCGACGCCGCCAAGGCGCGCGCGGCCCTCGCCACCGGCTCGCAGGTCCCCGGGGTCAATCCCGACATCGCCGCCGCCCAGGCCCAGCGCGCTCAGGCCGCGCTTAACCTGGTGCGCACCGTCGTGCGCGCGCCGGTCGCCGGGCGCGTCAGCCAGGCCGACCGGCTGCAGGTCGGCCAGATGGCGATTGAGGGCCTGCCCATGGTCAGCATCGTCGCCAGCGAGCGCCACTGGGTGACAGCCAATTTCAAGGAGACCGACCTCGACCATATGGTGCCCGGCCAGCCCGCCACCATTCGGCTGGACGCCTATCCGAGCCTGGAGATCCGCGGCCATGTCGACAGCATCGGCGCGGGCACGGGCTCTGAATTCTCGGTGCTGCCGGCGCAGAACGCCAATGGCAACTGGGTGAAGGTCACGCAGCGCGTGCCGGTGCGCATCGCCATCGACGATGCGCCGGCGCGCGCGATGATCGCCGGGCTGAGCGCCGATGTGACGGTCGACATCCGCAAGCATGACGGCGCCGGCGGGCGCTGAGCGGCCGGGCAGGCGCAGCATGGCGCAGACACAGGAAGCCGCGCATCTGCCGGTCCGTTACAAGGGGCTGGCGACGGTCGCGATCATGGCCGCGATGGTGATGCAGGTGCTCGACACCACCATCACCAATGTCTCCCTGCCCTATATGTCCGCCTCGCTCAGCGCCTCGCAGGAGACGATCAGCTGGGTGCTGACCAGCTATATCCTCGCCTCCGCGGTCGCCATCCCCGTCACCGGCTGGCTGGCCGACCGCATCGGCGCCAAGCGGCTGATCGTGCTTTCGGTCGCGATCTTCACCATCGCCTCCATCCTCTGCGGCATCGCGCAGAACATCACCGAAATGGTGCTGTTCCGCACCCTGCAAGGCCTGGGCGGCGCCTTCCTGGGGCCGCTCGCGCAGACGCTGATGCTGGACATCAACAAGCCCTCGGAACAGGGCAAGGCCATGTCCGTCTATGGCATGGGCGCGATGGTCGGGCCGATCATGGGGCCGATCGTCGGCGGCTATCTCACCGAATGGTTCGACTGGCGCTGGTGCTTCTTCGTCAATGTGCCGGTCGGCATCGTCTGCCTCGCGGGGCTCATCTTCCTGCTGCCGGAGAAGGAAATCCGCCACCGCGACATCGACCTGTTCGGCTTTGCCATGCTCGCGCTCGGCCTGTGCGGGCTCCAGTTGATGCTGGACCGCGGCCAGCATGCCGACTGGTTCGCCTCCACCGAGATCTGGATCGAGGCCGCGGTGGGACTCTGCGGCTTCTGGGTGTTCATCACCCACACGCTGACCGCCCGCAAGCCGCTGTTCGCGCCCGAGCTGTTCGCGGACCGCAATTTCGCGAGCGCTGCGGTGTTCATGTTCATCATCGGCATGGTGATGTTCGCCGCCATGGCGCTGCTCCCCTCGCTGCTGGAGGGCCTTTACGGCTACCCGGTGGTCAAGGCCGGCGAGATCCTCGCCTCGCGTGGTGTCGGCGTGTTCATCACCATGGCCATTTCGGGCCGGCTCGTCGGCAAGGTCGATCCGCGCATCATGGTCGCGAGCGGCTTTGCCATGTCCTCGGCGTCGCTGTGGATGATGATGGGCTGGTCGCTCGAGCAGAGCTGGCAGCCCTTCATCATGTCCGGCGTGTTGCAGGGGCTCGGCATCGGGCTGGTCTTCGTGCCGCTGCAGATGCTCGCCTTCGGCACGCTGCCGCCCACCTCGCGCACGGAGGGCGCGGCGGTGCTCAACCTCACCCGCAACATCGGCTCGTCGATCGGCATCGCGATCGTCATGGCGCTGCTGGCGCGCAACAGCCAGGTGAGCCACAGCGACCTGGTGCAGCATGTCACGCCGGACAATCTGCCGCTCGACCCCGCCCAGCTCGCGCGCTTTGGCGACTATGGCGGCGCGGCGCTTCAGATGGTGGACGGGATCGTCAACCAGCAGGCGGCGATGATCGCCTATCTGGACGATTTCTTCATCATGACGATCGCCTGCGCCATCGCGATTCCCGCTTCCTTCCTGCTTCGCAAGCCGAAGCCGCGCCCACCCGGCGGCGCCGCGCCGGTGATATCCGAATAAGCACGCCGGCGTGCCGATTGCGCACTTGTTGCAGCGCAACATTCCATCCTATCCTCGCGGCATGGCGGGCAATCCAAATGGCGAGGCGATCGTGGCGCGGGCGGACAAGGGCGTGCCCGGCGGCGCCATTCCGCATGGCCGGATCGAGGATCTCTATGCGCTGATCGTCGGCTGCATCCTGCTTACGCTCGGTCTCGCCCTGCTGCGCGCCGCCGGGCTGGTGACGGGCGGGATCGCGGGCGTGGCCCTGCTCGTCTCCTATCTGGTGCCGCTGCCGGCGGGCCTCCTGTTCACGATCATCAACATCCCCTTCTTCGCCTTCGCCTGGCGCGCGATGGGGCCGGGCTTCATGCTCAAGACGATGGCGGTGAACGCCGGCATCGCCCTTTTCTCGATCGCGCTGCGCGCCAGCCTGTCGATCAGCGTGGTCGAACCGGTGTTCGCCGCGATCGTCGGCGGAACGGTGATCGGCATGGGCATATTGGCGCTGGCCCGCCACGGCGCCGGTGTGGGCGGAACGGGCGTCGTCACGCTCTGGCTGCAGAAGCGGCACGGCATCAATGCCGGGCTCACCCAGATCGCGCTGGACGTGGTCATCCTCGGCGTCTCGCTGCTCGTGATCGATGGCCGGGCGCTGCTCTGGTCGGCTCTCTCCGCCGCCGCGATCAGCGGTATCCTGATCGCCTGGCACCGGCCAGGGCGGTATACGGGCTTCTAGAGCGGGCAGCGCCGCGCACGGTCGCGAACCCCACCCCCAACCCCTCCCCTGAAGGAGAGGGGCTAAAAATTGAGGATGCCGCCTCCAGAAAAACTGGCCCGCTTTTCCCGGTAAATCCGCTTGAGCAGTCAGGGAGCGCGCAAGACCGGCCTCCCCGACATGTGGACTTGTGGGAGTAAGTCGAAATGAAACTGAAGCTCGCATTGGCGGCATCCATCCTTGCGCTCGGGGCACCGGGCCACGCCGTCGAAGTCGTCTGGGCCGACTGGGATACGGCCACGACCGACACCGTCACCGGCACGCTGGAGACCAGCACGCCGATCTCCATCGATTTCTCCAGCCCCGCCGGCTTCAGCTTCGTGCAGACCGGCAGCGGCGAGAACTACTGGATCGAGCCCAATCCGGCCGCGCGACCCTATACCGGCGGCGGCGTCGAAAATGCGCCGCCACCCTCCGAGCTGATCGCGCTCGGGCCGGGCGGCACCAAGACCATCAGCTTCGGCGAACCCATCACGGGCCTCTACATTGCGCTGATCAGCTGGAACGGCAATGTCGTCCAGTTCGACCGGCCGTTCGAGATCATCAGCCAGGGCCAGGGCTATTGGGGCAATGGCACGATCGGACAGACCGACGATTTCGGTTTCGTCGGCACCGGCGAGCCGCACGGCATCATCTATTTCCCGGGCACCTTCTCCTCGCTGACCTTCACGGACACGACGGAGAACTGGCATGGCCTCACCGTCGGCGTCGCCCGGCTGGCGTCCGATCCCGATCCGGACGCAGTTCCCGAGCCTGCCACCTGGGCGATGATGATCGCCGGCTTCGGCCTGGCCGGCACGGCGCTGCGCGCCCGCAAGCGGGCCGGGGTCAGCTTCGCCTGAGGCCTGTCATTCGATCGATGCGAGGCGGGTAGTCTGCACGACCCGCCTTCATCGGCGACCATCCGACTCCGGATATATCCATCCTGAATCCGTTGGGGTTGAGCTTGTCGATCCCTTTCCTTCTTGAAAAGGACGGTGAGCCCTTCGACAAGCTCAGCGCGAACGGTGTGGTTGAGCTATCACAGGGCTTTAGGCGATACCCTGTTCCACGCCAGGCGGCGACAGTCCGCTCAGCCCTTCTTGAGATGCCGCCGGCCGAGCAGTTCCGCGATCTGCACCGCGTTGAGCGCGGCGCCCTTGCGCAGATTGTCCGAGACGCACCAGAGCGCCAGGCCATTGTCCACCGTCGGGTCCTCGCGCACGCGGCTGACGAAGGTGGCATAGTCGCCCACACATTCGATCGGCGTCACATAGCCGCCGTCCTCACGCTTGTCGACGAGCATGACACCGGGCGCCTCGCGCAGGATGGACTGCGCTTCCTTCGCGCTGATCTCATCCTCGAACTCGATGGTGATGGCCTCGCTATGGCCCACGAACACCGGCACGCGCACGCAGGTGGCGATCACCTTGATCCTGGGGTCGAGGATCTTCTTGGTCTCCACCACCATCTTCCACTCTTCCTTGGTCGAACCATCGTCCAGGAAGACATCGATGTGCGGGATGACGTTGAAGGCGATCTGCTTGGTGAACTTCACCGGCTCGGCCGGATCGCCCACGAAGATGTTGCGGCTCTGCTCGAACAGTTCGTCCATGCCGACCTTGCCCGCTCCGGAGACGGACTGGTAGGTCGCCACCACCACGCGCCTGATCTTTGCGGCATCGTGCAGGGGCTTGAGCGCCACCACCATCTGCGCGGTCGAGCAGTTGGGATTGGCGATGATGTTCTTCTTCCGGTAGCCGTCGATCGCGTCCGGGTTCACTTCGGGCACGATGAGCGGCACGTCCGGGTCCATCCGGTAGAGCGAGGAATTGTCGATCACTACGCAGCCCTGCGAGGCCGCCCTGGGCGCATAGTCCCTGGCCGGGCCGGAGCCGGCCGCGAACAGGGCGATGTCCCAGCCGGTGAAATCGAAATGCTCGATATTCTTCACCTTGAGCATCTGCCCGGTTTCGCCGAAATCGATCTCGTCGCCGGTCGAGCGCGGGCTCGCCACCGCCGCGATCTCGTCGATGGGAAATTCCCGCTCGGCGAGGATGTTGAGCATTTCCCTGCCCACATTGCCGGTGGCGCCCACGACGACGACCCGATAGCCCATGATGCTGCTCCAGTTCAGATGACCCGCTCTCGCGCGGCCACATGGGCATAATGAGCGGGCAACGCAATGGGGGACGGGATGACAAGACCGGGCGAGCGCATATTTCTCGCCGTGATCCTGCCGGTCAGTCCCCGGCCATGGCGAAGCGCGGACCCGCTCCGCTCGCGCCGGCGCGATCGCCCGGATTGTAGAGCGCGCAGCGCTGGAGGGACAGGCAGCCGCAGCCGATGCAGCCGTCCAGCGCATCGCGGGTGCGCTCCAGCGCCGCGATGCGCTTCTCGATCGTGGCGAGTAGCCGCGTGCTGATGACCCGCCAGTCCGCCGCGGTGGGCGTCCGGCCGCTGGGCAGGCCGGCCAGCTCCTCCACGATCTGCGGCAGCGTGAGGCCGAGCTGCTGGGCGATCAACAGGAAGGACAGCCGCCTGATGTCCGAGCGCAGGAACCGGCGCTGTCCGCCGGAAGTCCGGATCGATTGCACCAGCCCCTTCGTCTCATAGAAGCGGATGGCCGAAACCGAGAGCCCGGTCCGCCGGGCAAGTTCGCCGATCGCGAGCAGGTCATTGCCACGCAAGGCCGCAGCTCCGTGCATTGATGCTTGACCTCAACTTAGCTTTAGCTTGTAGATGTCGCAAGCATGGCAACCGACTCGAAAGGACCCATGCGCATGACCGCTCCCTTCATCGAACATGTGAACCTGACCGTGCGCGATCCCCACCGCACCGCAGAGCTGTTCGTCACGCTTTTCGACTGGCACATACGCTGGGATGGCGAGGCGCTGAACGGCGGCCATACGGTGCATGTCGGTGATGAGCGTCTCTATCTGGCGCTTTACACGCAGGACGGTCCCGCCACGCCGGCCGACACCTTCATCAAGGGCCGGCCGTTCAACCATGTCGGCATATTGGTCGACGATCTCGATGCGATGGAACGCCGGGTGAAGGACGCGGGCCTCATCCCCTTCGCCCATGGCGATTATGATCCCGGCCGCCGCTTCTACTTTCTCGACCCGGACGGGATCGAATTCGAGGTGGTCAGCTATGCCTGATCGCCGTGCATGAGAAAGGCGCGGACCGTCAGATCCGCGCCTTTCTCATTTCCTGGAACCGGCATGCGCCGATGTCGAACAGGGCTTATGCCTCTTCGCGGTTCTCGCGGCGCTCGGCGATGCGGGCGCGCTTGCCGGTGCGGCCGCGCAGATAATAGAGCTTGGCGCGGCGCACGATGCCCTTGCGGACGACCGTGATGCTCTCGACATTGGGCGAATAGAGCGGGAACACGCGCTCGACACCTTCGCCGAAGCTGATCTTGCGCACGGTGAAGTTCGAGCCCATGCCCTTGTTCGAGCGGGCGATGCACACGCCCTCGAAATTCTGGACGCGGGTGCGCTCGCCCTCGACGACCTTCACGCCGACGCGCACAGTGTCGCCCGGGCGGAACTCCGGGATATCCTTGGCGATGGCGGCGATCGATTCCGCCTCGATGGTCTGCAGCAGGTTCATTGGTCCTGTCTTCCTTCGTCTGGTCGTTGCGCGCCAGAGGCAGATCGGTCCCGAGCGCTCCTGTAGCGCTCCCAGAGGTCCGGCCTGCGTAGCCGTGTATCATCCTCCGCCCTTTGTTTCCGCCAGGCGGCGATCTTCGCATGATCCCCCGATCGCAACATTTCGGGGATCGTGCGCCCTTCCCATTCATAAGGTCGGGTATATTGCGGATATTCGAGGAGACCGCTTTCGAACGATTCCTCGACGCCGCTTGAAGCCGCGCCCATTACGCCGGGAAGCAGCCGAATGCAAGCGTCCAGAGCCATGAAAGCGCCGATTTCCCCGCCCGAGAGGATGATGTCCCCCATCGAGACCGGCTCGATGGGCCGCGCCTCGAACAGCCGCTCATCGAAGCCCTCGAACCGGCCGCACAATATGGTGACGCCCGGCCCTTCCGCCAGAGCGCGAATGCGGCCCTGCGTGATCGGCGCGCCGCGCGGCGTCATCGCGAGCACGGGCAGGTCCGGCCGCTGCTCCAGCGCATGATCGACCGCCCGCGCCAGCACGTCGGCGCGCAGCACCATGCCCGCGCCACCGCCTGCGGGCGTATCGTCCACGGATTTGTGCTTGTCAGTGGCGAAATCGCGGATCTGGATCGTCTCGCAGGACCAGATGCCCTGCTCCAGCGCGCGACCGGCAAGCGAGATGCCGAGCGGTCCGGGGAACATCTCGGGATAAAGGGTGAGGATCTGCGCAGCGAAGGTCACAGTGGCAAGGTCCAGTTCTCGATGCGAAGGCCTGGCAAGTCGGCGAAATCTGCCTCATTGTCGGTGACGATCGTCGCGTCGATGCTGAGCGCGTGCGCCGCCAGGAGCCGATCGAAGCGGGCACGTCGAAACGGCAGGCGCGAATAGGCCCGCGCAGCTGCCTCGTCGAAATCAACGATCGGTATCACCCGGATGAAAGCCTCGAGCACCTCTGCTGGCGGCGGCTTGCCATTCCAGGTGCCCAGCGTGACCTCCGCAAAACTGACGGCAGAAATGGCAATGTCACCCGGATAGCAGGACGCAAGGCGCCTGTTCAGGACCGAGTCGCGCTCGCCGCCCATCGAATAGATCGCCAGATCGGAATCGATGAGGTAGCGCGTCACTCGCCGGACAATGCCTTGCGCCGCGCGACAGCGCTTGGACGTTCTTCAAAATCCTCGCGCGGCACAGGCTTGAAGCCGGGCAGTTTCCCAGCGAACCCGCTGACGTCGATGGTCTTTCGCGGCGCCTCGACCGGCTCGACGCGGAAGGTCATGCGCCCCTCACGCACCATGCGGACCTCGGTGCCTTCGGGCACGCCCAATCCCTTGGGTAGGCGGAGAGCGACCGAATTGCCCGACTTGAACGTCTTGCCGACATAGCTGTCTTCTTCGCTCACACGCGCCCCCGTATATACATAACGTATATACTAATCCACAAAGGCTGCGTCAATCACCGCCCGTTCCGGCTCGATCCGGGCCGCGTGGATCGGCACCATGAAGCGCTTCCCATTGTTCTTCTCGATCTCGAGAATGTCGCCAGCGCCGAAATTTTCGACTTGCACGATCGTGCCGACAGGCTCGCCGGTCTCCATGACACAAGGCAGACCGATCAGGTCGACATGATAATATTCGCCTTCCTCCAGCGGCGGCAGGGCCGAGCGCGGGACGGTGAGTTCCATGCCACGCAAGGCCTCGGCGGCGGTGCGGTCGGTGATCTCGGCGAAGCGGGCGACCGCGCCGTTCGGGCCGGAGCGGATCGTCTTGAGCGTCAGGGTCTGCGTGCCCGCGGCCAGGCTCTTGTAGCGCTTGAGGCTATCCGGCCCATCGCCGAACAGCTTGAGGCGCACCTCGCCCGTCACGCCATGCGCGCCGATGACGGCCGCGAGCGTGACGGGACGATCGGGATGCAAGCTCAGCCCTCGGCCTGCTCTTCGGTCGCTTCCGCAGCGGGAGCCGCCTCGGCCTGCTCTTCGGTCGGCGTCTCGGCAGCCGGGGCTTCCTCGGCAGCGGGCGCTTCCTCGGCCGGCGCGTTGGCGACTTCCTCAGCCGCCTTGCGGGCCTCCTCGGCCTCGGCCAGCTTGGCGGCCTTGTCCTCGGCGCGCTCCTTGGCCTTCTGGCCCGGCTCGGCCTTCTTCGGATTGTTGCGCGCCGCGCGTTCCTTCACGCCGGCCGCATCGAGAAAGCGGGCCACACGGTCGGTCGGCTGCGCGCCGACCTCGACCCAGTGCCTGGCACGGTCGATGTCGATCACGACGCGATTCGCGTCATCCTTGGCGAGCAGCGGATTGTAGCTGCCGATGCGCTCGATGAAGCGGCCATCGCGCGGCGAGCGGCTGTCAGTCACGACGATCTTGTAATAGGGCCGCTTCTTGGAACCGCCACGCGACAGGCGAATGCTTGTTGCCATTATGTCTTACCTTACCTTTCTGATCAAATTCAGTCTGTTGGAAATCATTTCTTGCCGAATTTCTGAAAGCCGGGCGGCAGGCCACCCATGCCGCCGCCAGGCAGGCCGGGAAGGCCGCCAAGGCCACCTGCCCCGCCCATGCCGGCATCGCCACCGCCGCCGAGCAGACCGCCAAGGCCGCCCGCTCCGCCGCCACCGCCGGTGAACATCTTGGCCAGCCCCTTGAGGCCGCCCATTTTCCTGATCTTCTTCATGGCGGACTCCATCTCCTTGTGCATCTTGAGGAGACGGTTGACATCCTGGACCTGAAGCCCCGCACCCTTGGCGACGCGGATCTTGCGCTTGGCGTTGAGCAGTTCGGGCCGCTCGCGCTCCTTGGGCGTCATCGAGCCAATCAGCGCATCGAGATGGACAAGTGTCTTGTCGTTGACGCCGGCGGACTGCATCTGCGCCTGCGCCTTCTTGAGGCCGGGGATCATGCCCGCGAGCATGCCGAGGCCGCCCATCTTCTGCATCTGCTTGAGCTGGGCACGCAGGTCGTTGAGATCGAACTTGCCTTGCGCCATGCGCCTGGCGAGCTTGTCCGCATCCTCCTGCTGGATCGTCTCGGCCGCGCGCTCGACGAGGCTGACGACATCGCCCATGCCGAGGATGCGCTGGGCGACGCGCGCGGGATGGAAGGGCTCGATCGCGTCCAACTTCTCGCCGGTGCCCGCGAACTTGATCGGCTGACCGGTGACGGCGCGCATGGAAAGCGCTGCGCCGCCGCGCGCATCGCCATCCATACGGGTGAGGATGACGCCGGTCAGCGGCACCTGCTGCGTGAAGCTGGTCGCCACATTGACGGCGTCCTGGCCGGTGAGGCTGTCGACGACGAGCAGGATCTCGGCTGGATTGGCGACATCCGCGACGGCCTTCATCTCGTCCATCAGCGCCTGATCGACATGGAGGCGGCCGGCGGTGTCGAGCATCAGCACGTCGAAGCCCTGGAGCTTCGCCGCCTGCATGGCGCGCTTCGCGATCTCGACGGGCTGCTGGCCCGCGACGATCGGCAGCGTCGCCACCTCCGTCTGCGTGCCGAGCACGGCGAGCTGCTCCTGCGCGGCCGGGCGATTGACGTCCAGAGACGCCATCAGCACCTTCTTGCGCTCTTTCTCCTTGAGCCGCTTGGCGAGCTTGGCGGTGGTGGTGGTCTTGCCCGAGCCCTGGAGGCCGACCATCATGATGATGGCGGGCGGCGTCACGTCGATCAGCAGTTCGCTCGTGTCCGCGCCGAGCGTCTCGGTGAGCGTGTCGGAGACGATCTTGACGACCATCTGGCCGGGCGTGATCGAGCGCAGCACGTCCGATCCGACCGCGCGCTCGGTGGCCTTGTCGACGAACGCACGCACCACCGGCAGCGCCACGTCCGCCTCGAGCAGGGCGATTCGCACCTCGCGCATGGCGGCGCGCACGTCCGCCTCGGTGAGCGCGCCGCGCCCCCGGAGCTTGTCGAACACACTGCCCAGCCGATCGCTCAGACTGTCGAACATCACATCACCTCGATGCGGCCGGAACCGCGAAAAACCTTGCCTCATGCCCGCAAACGACAAACACGCCGGCGGGCGAAACCTCGCCGGCCAGCGTCCATCCATGGACAGGCATATCCAGGACTGTCAGGGCGTCCGCATGAGCGGAACACCGCCTGCGAACGTGCGCGCCTTTAGCGGAAGACCATCGGAATGGCAATCATTCAGAGCCGGCCGCGCGCTTCCGGAGGCCGGCATAGCGCAGGCCACGGCTGATATCCTGGCTCAGGCTGCGATGCGCGGTGCAGGACGTGCCGCAGCGACGCGTCTCGACATGCTCGCACGCTAGGGCCTCTGCCGCGACGGTCCGACGAACCCGCTGCCACAGGGCCTCGGGCGGTTCCGACGTGAGATTGCCGCTGTTATGGAAGCGCCAGCAATGATTGACCTGGCCATCGGGGCGGATGTCGAGTGTGCGCAGGCCGACCAGACAGGCCGACCGGCCCTGCCGCACCGGCTCCCCGCGAAAATGCGCGCTGATGGCGCGCAGCTTGTCGACGCCTGTCTCGATCGGCGCGCCGGCTTCCTTCATGGCGATCAGCGCCTCGATCTCGGCGTCCAGCCGCGCCAGGGCATTGTCGCCGGCGACATAGAGGCGGTCGCGGTCCTGCCCCTTGCCGAGACGCACCGGGCTGAAATCGACCAGCAGATCGCCGATGCCCTGCGCCCAGGTCACGATATCCCGCAGATGATCGAAATTATGGGCATGGACGGTCGGCTTGATGCGGATGGGGAAGCGCTGGCCGGATTCGTCCCGCAGGGCGATCAGGCGGGCCAGATTCTCCGAGAGCCGCGCCAGGGAACCAGGCACACCCCGCACCCGGTCATGCGCGGCCGCGCGATCGCTGTCGACGGACATGTCCACATTGAGCGGGCGGGCGCGGACGAACCGCTCGAGCGTGCGACCCCGCAGCATCGATCCGTTGGTGATGACGCCCCAGCGTATGCCCGAGGCGCGGCAATGCTCGACGAGCGGCAGGAAAGCCGGCGACAGCATCGGCTCACCGCCCGAGAACTGGATCGTGAAGCGGCCGAGAAAGGATCTCAGCCCATCCACGATTCCGCGCCATTGCTCGAAATCCAGCTCGTTCCGATAGGTTTCGCGCCGCCAGTGATCGCAATATTCGCAGCGATAATTGCACCGGTCGGTAAGCGTGATCTTGATGTCGCTGGGCCTGGTGATGTTCCAGCCGGTGCGCAGATACAGCGCTTCCTTCGCCTCCCGCAGGAAAACGTCGCGCGCAAGCAGCAAAGCGGTCCGCGTCTCCACGTCTCAATCGCCTCTCACAGGGAAAACGCCACCGGGACTGGTCGTTGTCCGAAGGAAGGGTCAAGAAGCGGGCCGGGCACGTTCCGTCGCGCCGTTTCATTGTGGAACAACCCGCGTCTTTCGCAATGAACCTTGCCCGGCGATGTCGCGCGGATCAAGGCCAACCGCGGCCACCGGATCAATAATGGCCTGTTCAGCGAGACCGCGATAATGCGTTTTCGCGGTTTGTGTCGCGCCGATTAGCTGTTAATCAGGCATTCACCGCAATGAGAGGCATGTCCGTGTCCCAGGAAGGCAAGATCATACCCGGTGGAGAACCGGAAGGCGCCGGTGCGGCGCCCACGTCCCGTCTTTCGCGCCGCCATCTGCTGATGGGCGCCGGCCTGCTGGCCGTGAGCGGCCTCGCTTTCGCGCGGACGCCGCAGCGTCGCTATCCGGACCTGACCGACGAGCAGTTCAACTCCATGTTCCCGACGGCGTTCGGCGACTGGCGCGTGCTGCCGGTCAGCGAACTGGTGATGCCGCCCGAAAGCGAGCTGGCGAACAAGGTCTATCAGCACATCCTCACGCGCACCTATCTCGACAAGCAGGGTGTCGCGGTGATGTTCCTGGCCGCCTACAACAGCATCCAGCTCAACAACGTCCAGCTCCACCGGCCCGAGATCTGCTATCACGCATCGGGCTTCACGATCGACGACAGCCGTCCCTACGATCTGCGGGTGCTGCCCGATGACGTGGTGCCCGCGCGGCTGGTCGAGGCGACGCGCGGCTCGCGGACCGAGAATGTCCTCTACTGGACCCGCATCGGCGAGGAGTTCCCGCAGACCTGGACGGGCCAGCGCATCTCGATGACCAAGGCCAATCTCGAAGGCTTCATGGCGGACGGCCTGCTGCTGCGCATGTCGGTCATCGATCCGGACGCGAATGACGCGGTCGCGAAGATGAACCGCTTCATCACCGACATGGTCCGGCACGGCGGCGCGCCCATGCGGCGCATGCTCCTCGGCAAGGCCTGAGCGCGGACGGAATTTCCGTTTCCGGCCGGACCGCGGCGCGGTCAGGATATCACGCCAGCGCTATACGGACACGCTGCCGGCCGCCTCGACTGGCGCGGCTGCGGACGTCGCCTGCCGCTTGAGCTTGGGCCAGAGCAGTCCGACGAGATGATCGATCAGGAAGATCGCGATCAGCGCCGTCATGAACATGGTCATGCCGGCGAAGTCGTGCAGGAAGCCCTGCGCGGCCGCCTCACCGGCATAATAGGTGAGCAGCACCAGGATCAGGATGCGCATGAAATTGGCGAAGATGGCGACCGGGATGATCGCTAGGAACATGAGCAGCGCATAGCGCAGATTGGCGCTGTGACGCAGATAGACGTAGAAGAGCGCGATCGCCGACAGCGAGATGAGCGAATTGAGACCCGAGCAGGCATCGGCCACGAGAAGCTGATACTGGCCGATCTGGATCGTCACGCCGGCCGCCGCGATCGGATAGCCCAGCCAATAGAGGAAGCTGACCGCCCATTGCGACAGCGCCACCTTCAGCGGATTGGTGACGATCGCCACCACCGTCTCGGGCGGCGGGAAGACGAACAGCAGGTAGAGCAGCGGGAACCACATCAGCTTCAGCGCCTTCCAGCCGATGAAGCTGAAGATGGTCGCGACCAGCAGGGCATACATGAGATAGCCCTCGGTCTCGACGATGTGGCTGACGCGCGAGACGAAATAGAGCAGCAGCAACGGAATGAAGATCGCCGCGACCAGCTTGCCCGAAGGCGGCTGGAAATAGGGCCGCGCCGCCAGCCATTCGCGGCCGAGCAGCCAGAGGCCGGTGGCCAGCACGATCGGCCCGTGCGCGCCCTGATCGGTCGACCAGCTCTCATTGGCGACGAGCATCATCGTGGGCACCAGGATGGACAGCATCCCTGCGACCAGGATCGGATTGGAAGTGAGCCAGCCGAGTGCCGACTGAAGGAAAGTCTTTTGCTCCACCAGTGTCGCGTCCGTCGCCATGTCCATCCTCAGTTGCGCGCTCGTCCGTTAGCGCTTGGAGGTTAAAAGCCCATGATCGCGCCGCTCCCGCGTCGCCCCCGCCCGTTCTTATCGCCACCAGTAGCCGATTGCACGGATTTCCGCGCCGACCCGCGCGTACTGTGGGCTCTGGTATGATAGCAAGGTCGGGCAGGCATGCGCCACATATGGTTAATCGCCACCATCTCGCGATCGCCGATCATCGCCATGCCCTCTCCGCGCCTTCGCTTGTCTTGCTTCATGGCTAATCCATCCATCACGACGAAGGAAGGGCTTTGCGACTCGACAAGGGGCAGCCTCACCCGCCATGAAGGCCGCCTCGACAAGGACGGGATGGACGGGCGACGCGTGCAAGGCAGGGACGATCCGGCGCGGCGGCGAGCGCTGCGCTCCATCATAGGCGGCTCGCTCGGGAACTTCGTCGAATGGTATGACTGGTATGTCTATTCGGCCTTCTCGGTCTATTTCGCCGGCCGCTTCTTCCCCGCCGAGGACCAGACCGCGCAGTTGCTGAGCACGGCCGCCATCTTCGCGGTCGGCTTCCTGGTTCGGCCGGTCGGCGCATGGCTGATGGGCAGCTATGCCGACCGGCACGGGCGCAAGGCGGGCCTCGCACTGTCGGTGAGCCTGATGGGCGGCGGATCGCTGCTCGTCGCGCTCACCCCGACAGCGCAGACCATCGGTCTGGCGGCGCCCTCGCTGCTGCTGGTCGCCCGGCTGCTGCAAGGGCTCAGCGTCGGCGGCGAATATGGCGCCAGCGCCACCTATCTCGCTGAGATGGCCGGACCCAACCGGCGCGGCCTCGTCTCCAGTTGGCAATATGTGACATTGATCGGCGGCCAGCTCGCCGCGCTCGCCGTCCAGCTCGGCCTGCAGGCAGCGCTCAGCGAAGCGGCGATGGAGCAGTGGGGCTGGCGCATCCCCTTCCTGATCGGCGCGGGCCTGGCGATCGGCGTCTTCGTCCTGCGCCGCCGGATCGACGAGACCGCCGACTTCGCGCGGGCCCGGGCAAGCGGGCGGCGCACCGGCGGGCTGGAGCTGGTCCGCACCCACCCGCGCGAGGCGCTGCTGGTGCTTGCGCTCACCGCCGGGGGCACCCTCTCCTTCTACGCCTATACCACCTATATGCAGAAATATCTGGTCAATTCGGCTGATTTCACGCGACCGCAGGCGACCGTCATCATGACCGCCGCGCTGGCGCTGTTCATGCTCCTCCAGCCGGCCTTCGGCGCGCTCTCGGACCGGATCGGGCGGCGACCGTTGCTGATCGGCTTCGGCATCGCCGGCACGCTGTTCACCGTGCCGCTGTTCCAGGCGATCGGCGCCACGCGCAGCGCAGGCGCGGCCTTCGCGCTCGTCCTCGCCGGGCTGACGATCGTCTCGGGCTACACCGCGATCAACGCGATCGTGAAGGCGGAGCTGTTCCCGCCGCACATCCGGACATTGGGCGTCGCCCTGCCCTATGCGATCGCCAACGCGCTGTTCGGCGGCACGGCCGAATATGTGGCGCTCTGGCTGGTCCAGGCGGGCCATGAGCCGTTTTTCTTCTATTATGTGAGCGGCATGTGCGCGCTCTCGCTCCTGGCCTATTGGCGGATGCGCGAGACGGCCCGGCATGGGACGATGGCGGGGCGATAAGCGCGACGCCCGTCCGATCGATATGTGTGCCCGCGAAAGCGAGGCCTTTGCAAAACACTCCAACGGAGAGAGAATGATGCAAAGGTCCCGCCAAGACAGGAGCGTTGATGCGCGCTAACTGTTCGCCTGCAGGCGTTCAGCGTCCGGCATTTCCATCACGAGACCGTCGCGCGTGCGCAGCGAGACGCGGTCGCGCCCGGAGCGCTTGGCTTCGTAGAGCGCCTGGTCCGCCATGCGGTAGAGCTGCTGGAAATCGCTCGTCGCCTCGGCTTCGGCGACACCGATGCTCGCCGTGACCAGACGGTCGCCGATCACTGCGCGATGATCGCAGGCGGCGATCTCCCGCCGGACGCTGTCCGCGAAGCGCGCCAGGGCAAAGCCCTCCAGCCCGATCATGACGATCGCGAACTCCTCGCCGCCGAGACGCGCGGCCGTGCCCATCGGTCCTTCCCATCGCTCCAGCCGGCGCGCGATGGTGCACAGGACCATGTCGCCCGCCTCATGCCCATGGATGTCGTTGACCGACTTGAAGCGATCGACATCGATCAGCAGCAGGGCGACCGGCGCCCCTTCCGTGCGCGTCCGCTCGAGCAGCGGCGTGACTGCTTCGATGAAGCCGCGCCGGTTGCGCAGGCCGGTGAGCGGATCGCGCCGCGCGAGTTCATGCGCCCGCGCTTCCGCCGCCCTGGCATGATCGCGCTCGACTCGCAGGTCGGCCAGCCGGCGCGTGGCGGCAATGGACAGCCAAAGCGTCTGCCAGGTGGCCGCCACCAGCACCAGCAGCTTCGATCCGCTGCCCCAGAACAGGCTCTCGACATCGACAAGATTGACGAAGGTCAGCGCCGCCATCGGCACCGACCAGGACCCCAGGAAATCGCGGGCCTCCCGGCTGCCCTTCCACATGGCGTAGCCGAGGCAGGCCGTCACGCAGGCCAGATCGGCAAGCAGCAGAAGGGACATGAGTTCGCCCAGCCGATCGAGCACGCCCGTGCGGATCAATGCGAGCGGCACGCCGAAGATCGCAACGAGCGCGCCGAGCACAAGCGTCGTCAGGCGCAGGAAGCGCGGCACGATACGCCGGTCCAGCGCCGTCACCGCGCCGGTCGTGGCGAGCGCGACCGCAAGGCAGGCGAGAAAGGTGCAGATCTGCGCCGACATCGAGCCCGCCATGCGCGGCAGGATGAGCAGGTGCATCTGCGACCAGAGAGCGCCCCACAGCAGCATGCAGATCGCCCAGCCCCCCTGCCAGGCCAGATATTGGCGACGCACGGCGCGCGCGAGCGAGAGATTATAGACGCTGCCGATCAGCAGCAGCGTGAGCGCGGCGCCGATGGCGGCGGCCAGGCCCGTCGTCTGCACGACGCCTTCGCCGTGCCCGACCAGCCGGAGATGAAGCAGCTCATGGCTCGCCAGCCGATCGAACCGCATGGTGAGCCCGGTCAGCGGCGCATCGCGCTGCGGCGCCTCGAAAGCGATCTGCCCGCCGGCGCGCCAATGCCCGCCAAAGGCGCCGCCGCTCACCCGCTGCCACACGATCACCCCATCGGCATAGGAAAAGGCGACGGCGAGGCGGTCGAATCGGGACTGGTGCACCATCAAGACAAGGCCATCGCCATTGCGCGGTGATGGATCGAAGCGCGTCTGTAACCACAGGCTGCCGCGCTGATAGCCCCGCGGCGTGCCCGTGCAGGCGAATCGAAGCGACGAAAGGCCGTCATCGCTTCGCCGCAGGTCAGTCACCGCGTGGCAGAGCGGATCGTTGAGGCGCAGGGTTTCCGCGCCCGCAGCGATGCTCCAACCGCCTGCCGCCAAGCCGATCAGCATGAACGCCAGCCAGCGGGCCGCAGCGCCACAGATATTTCCCAACCAGCTCATCGGGCCCGCTATGCGGGCAAAAGAGTTTGAAAAGCTTTACCAGAATCTTAAGTCAGCCAGATAAACAGCGCGCAGTCGCTCCCGCCTAGTCCGCTTCCCGCAGCCGCATCAGGCCCTCCTGCGCCACGCTGGCGATGAGCCGGCCGTCGCGCGTGTAGAACTGGCCGCGCGCGAAGCCGCGCGCCGCACCCGAGAAAGGGCTGTCCATCGCATAGAGCAGCCACTCGCCGCACTCGACATCGCCATGGAACCAGACGCTGTGATCGATGCTGGCACTGGCGACGTCCGGCCCGCCGAGCTGGAGACCGTGCGGACGGTAGGCAGTGGCGAGCAGCAGCAGGTCGCTGGCGAAGGCGAGGATGGCGCGCTGCATCGCCTGCGGCACGCCGAGCGGCCCCTCGCCGATGCGCAGCCAGCAGGCGGTGCGCGGCAGCAGCGGCGCGCCGACGACATCGGGCACGAAGCCCTCGACCGGGCGCAGCTCGACCGGGCTCGGTCGGCGCGCCATGCTGCGCAGGACCGGACCGGCCGGTATCTCGTGCGTGGCGATGAGTTCCCGCAGGCTGGGCAGGCTTTCCGGCGGCGTCACGTCCGGCATCGGCGCCTGATGCGTGGGTCCGGGCTCGGAACGCTGGAACGAGGCGGCGAGATTGAAGATCGGCTTGCCGAGCTGGTGGGCGACCACGCGGCGATTGGAGAAGGAGCGGCCCTCCATGTCCGCCTCCACGGCGAAGGCGATCTCATGATCCTCGCTGGCCGGCCGCATGAAATAGCAGTGCAGCGAATGGACGAGGCGATCGTCCGGCACGGTCTTGGTCGCCGCCATGAGCGCCTGGCCGACGACCTGGCCGCCGAACACGCGCCCGACCCCGCCCGGACGCCGACGCCCCGTGAAGTGATGCGCCTGCGCCGCCGGCACGACATCCAGCAGCGCGATCAGCGCGCGGGTGAGGAAGGCCGGATCGAGCTGGGGGTCGGTCATGACGGCAGATGGTCCTTCTTCCCTGCGACGGCTGGATCGGCAGGAATGCGCCAATTCCGCAGCCCTTGGCAAGCGCTGGACGTGCATGCGCGCTTCCCCTAGCGTCAATCGGATGACCGATTTGTTCGCTTTCAAGCTGCTGCGACCCGCGGAATGGGCGGATTGGCGCGATTCGCGCCTGTTCACCGGCGCGCCGGTGGATGTCGCCGACGGCTATATCCACCTCTCCGTGCGCGACCAGGTGCGCGAAACGGCGGCCAAATGGTTCGCCGATGTCGACCCGGCCATCCTCGCCATGATCGACCTGGTGGCGCTGGGCGACACGGTGCGCTGGGAGCCGGCGCGCGGCGGCGCGCTGTTCCCGCATGTCTATGGCGCCATCCCGCTCGAGGCGGTGGCCGGGCACAGCGTGCTGCGGCTGGGCGCCGACGGGAAACATGTCTTCCCGGCGGGGTTCGACTGAGATGGCGCATCAGGTCCATATCATCGGCGGCGGCCTGGCGGGGAGCGAGGCGGCCTGGCAGCTCGCCCAGCGCGGCATCGCGGTGCGGCTCTCGGAGATGCGCGGGGGCGGCGACACGACGCCGGCGCACCAGAGCGACGCGCTGGCCGAGATGGTCTGCTCCAACAGCTTCCGCTCGGACGATGCGGACAATAATGCCGTGGGCCTGCTGCATCAGGAAATGCGCGCGCTGGGCTCGCTCGTCATGGCGCAGGCGGACAAGGTGCGCCTGCCCGCCGGATCGGCGCTGGCGGTGGATCGCGAGCTGTTCGCCCAAGGCGTCACCCAGGCGATCCTGGACCATCCGCATATCGAGCTGGTGCGCGAGCGGATCGACGCGCTGCCGGCGCATGGCCTCACCATTATCGCGACCGGGCCGCTGACTGCCGCGCCGCTGGCCGAGGCGATCGCGCGGACGACAGGGCACAACCAGCTCGCCTTCTTCGATGCGATCGCGCCGATCGTCCATGGCGACACGATCGACATGGACATCGCCTGGAAGGCCAGCCGCTGGGACAAGGGCTCGGCGGAAGGCGACGGCAAAGATTATATCAACTGCCCGATGAACCGGGATGAATATGAGGCCTTCGTCGACGGTCTGCTTGCCGGCCCCAAGACCGAATTCAAGCAGTGGGAGCAGGACACGCCCTATTTCGAGGGCTGCATGCCGATCGAAGTGATGGCGGAGCGTGGGCGGGAGACGCTGCGCCACGGCCCGATGAAGCCGGTCGGCCTCGATGATCCGCGCACCGGGCGCTGGCCCCATGCGGTCGTGCAGCTGCGGCAGGACAATGCGCTGGGCACGCTGTGGAACATGGTCGGCTTCCAGACCAAGCTCAGATATGAGGCGCAGGTCGCGCTGTTCCGCACCATACCGGGGCTGGCGCAGGCGCAGTTCGCGCGGCTGGGCGGGCTGCATCGCAACACCTTCATCCGCAGCCCTGCGCTGCTCGACGGGGTGTTGCGCCTCAAGGGCGCGCCGCATATCCGCTTCGCCGGGCAGATCACCGGCTGCGAGGGCTATGTGGAGAGCGCGGCGGTCGGGCTGCTGGCGGGGCTGATGACGGCGGCGGAGCTGAGCGGCCATGCCCTGCCCGCGCCGCCGCCCGCGACGGCGCTGGGCGCGCTGCTTGGCCATATCACCGGCGGGGCGGACGCGCAGAGCTATCAGCCGATGAACGTCAATTTCGGCCTGTTCCCGCCGATCGAGGACGAGAGCGTGCGCAGGAAGCTGCGCAAGCAGGCCTATACCGATCGGGCACGCGCGGCGCTGGCGGATTGGCTGGGCGTGGTTGAAAGCTTGGGGCGCGTAGCGGTCGTCTGAGGCCTCCCCGCCGAACAAGCAAGCTCCCTACCGAACCTACCGTGGCGTAGTGGATCGGTTTGGACTTCGGTTCCAAATGAAATGCCGATCTGCCTCTGCCGCACGATCGCCGTTCGGTTCGAGGTGGAACGGCAGGTGATTCGTTCCAACGTCGAGCGTGTCTAAATGGCTGTCGAGAGCGCCCTTTTCGACTGTGTAGGGCACAACTTCCACAACCTCTCCGTTATGCCTGAGCTGGAGGGGACGCGAGGGCCGGTGCCGGATCGCAGGCCGACGCGCAATGAAGCGTCGGATTCGCAAACGGCATGATCGCCATTCAAAATGGATCGACTTCAGAAGCCCATATCCCGCACTCCGAAGTCGCAACCAGACCCGGCTCGCTCACCATATTCGTCGAGACATCACGCCTCGGCGAACACCGCCAGTTCATTGCCGCCCGGCTCGCGGAACTGGAACCGCCTGCCGCCCGGAAAGGCGAAAATCGGCCGCGTGACGACACCGCCCGCCGATTCGACGGCGGCCAGCGCCGCTTCCAGATCGTCCACGCGGATACCGGGCAAGGGTGCCGCCGACGCCTCCGACGCATCGCCCTGGAGACCAAGATCGGTCCCCTGCCCCATCGTCCCGGCATAGGTGGGCCCGAAGCTGGTCAGCGCCCATCCGAACGCCTGCTCGAAGAAGCTCTTGCTGACCTCGCTGTCCGTCACCGGCAGCTCGACATAGGCAAGTGTCGCGCTATTCGTGGTCATGGCTCAATCCTCACCGATATCGTCGGCGTCCGGACCCGCCATCATGCCTTCGGCAACAGCTTCGGTCCGGGCCCGGATGGTCTTTTCGAGCTTGTCCATGAGTTCGGGATTTTCCTTGAGGAACTGCTTGGCATTTTCGCGACCCTGGCCGATCCGCACGGAATCGTAGGAGAACCAGGCACCCGATTTCTCGACCACACCGGCCTTGACGCCCAGATCGAGAATCTCGCCGACCTTGGAAATGCCCTCGCCATACATGATGTCGAACTCGACCTGCTTGAAGGGCGGCGCCACCTTGTTCTTGACCACCTTCACCTTGGTCGTGTTGCCGACGATCTCGTCGCGATCCTTGATCTGGCCGGTGCGACGGATGTCGAGACGGACGGAAGCATAGAATTTCAGCGCATTGCCGCCCGTCGTCGTCTCCGGATTACCGTACATGACACCGATCTTCATGCGCACCTGGTTGATGAAGATCACCATGCAGCGCGAGCGGCTGATCGATCCGGTCAGCTTGCGCAGCGCCTGACTCATGAGCCGTGCCTGAAGGCCGACATGGCTGTCACCCATCTCGCCTTCGATCTCGGCGCGGGGCACCAGCGCAGCGACCGAGTCGATCACCAGCACGTCGATCGCATTGGAGCGCACCAGCGTGTCGGCGATCTCCAGCGCCTGCTCGCCGGTATCGGGCTGCGAGACGATCAGCTCATCGATATCCACGCCCAGCTTCTTGGCATAGACCGGATCGAGCGCATGCTCCGCGTCGATGAAAGCCGCCGTGCCGCCGGTCTTCTGCGCCTCGGCGATGGCGTGGAGCGCCAATGTGGTCTTGCCCGAGCTTTCCGGGCCATAGATCTCGATGATGCGCCCGCGCGGCAGGCCGCCGATGCCGAGGGCGATGTCGAGGCCGAGCGAGCCGGTCGAGATCGCCTCGATCTGCATCGCCTCCTTCGAGCCGAGGCGCATCGCGCTGCCCTTGCCGAAGGCGCGATCGATCTGCGCCAGCGCCGCTTCCAGTGCCTTTTGCCGTTCCATGGTCCCCGTCTTCTTGTCGCCGTCTATGAGCTTGAGGCTTGCCGTCATGATGCTGCTCCCCATGGATGTCAAATAGACCCTGGCACCTTCGCCGAGGGCCTCTCGTATCCTATTTGTTCTCATGGAACAAGAGGGGAACATCATTTTAAGGGAAAAGACGGGCCGCGCCTCAGATATGGGCGGCGAGGCGTGAGGCGGCCGGCTCAGGGCGATGTCGTGTGCTCGGCCGGACATGGCCCTTGAGCAGCCGGAGCGCAAGGCCCTCGCCCGGCAGCGCGCTGACCGCATAGAGCAGAACCAGGGAGAAAAGGAACGCTATCACCGCGCCCGATCCGAACGCCATCATCAAACCCATGGCCATCGGATGCCACAGATAGAAGAACAGGCTCTCGCGCCCCACATGGTTGAGCGGCCCGAAACGCAGGGGCAGTCGGGCGAAAGCGGGCATCAAGGCAATGAGGCCGAGGCACATGAGCAGCCGCGCGGGCACATGCGCAAGGCCAGCGGTCGCGCCATAGAGGCTCGCCCACCATAAGGTACCGAGCCCGGCCAGCACCAGCGGCACCCAGAGAGCATGGCCGGAAAGGCGCCGCTCGGCGATCGCCATGCCGAAAAAGAAGAACAGCGGATAGAGCAGGAAGCGACTGTCCGGCGCCAAGGAGCCTTCGCCGATCGGCCGATGGTCGGTTCCCAGGACATACATCGTGGCAAGGCTGAACGGCGCCGAGATCGCCAGCAGCAGCATGGGCGGGAAAGGCAGCAGCCGCGTCGCGAGGATCAGGAAGAAGAGCGTCGGGACATACCAGAGATGGAAAGGCGGACGCAGCACGAAGTCCAGCGCCATCGTCCAGCCGAGCCCGCCGCCGCTCGCGGCGTGACAGACGAACAGCGCCACCAGCCAGGGCAGCAGCATCCGCTCCGCATGCCGGCCGATGAAAGCCCCTGTACCCGTCGAACGTGCGCGCGGGACGTTCAGCAGATAGCCGGAAAGGCCGATCATCAACGGCATGCGGAAGCCCGTGCCGATCCACAGCACAGGGGCGCTTTCCTGCGCCAGCTCCATGGCATGTCCCGCCATCACGAACAGGATCATCAGTCCTCGGAGCAGATCGATCGACGGATTCTTGGCCAGGACATCACCTCGCCAGACGCGATGCCGCCACCGCATTGAGGATTGTTCAAGCCGATTGGTAAATGCGCGCCAAGCATTGCCGACACGGCCCCTGGGAGCAGTAACAGGCCCGCTTATGCAGCCCGTTCTCCCGCCGCGGCCAGCACGTCCCGCGCCGCCTCGGCGAGCTGCGTGACCGAGAAGGGCTTGGGCAGGAAAGCGACATTCTCGATGTCGATCGACTTGCGCAGCTGCTCCTCGGCATAGCCGGACATGAACAGCACCGGCATGTCCGGGTGACTTGCGCGGACCGCGCGGACCATCGTCGGGCCGTCCATGCCGGGCATCACGACGTCGGAGATCAACAGGTCGATCCGCTCGGCCTGGGCGAGCCGGGCCAGACCCTGTTCGCCGTCGCTCGCGGAGATCACATTATAGCCCTGCCGCGTCAGCGCGCGCTCGGCGACGCTGCGCACCATGTCCTCGTCCTCGACGAGCAGGATCGTGCCGGTGCCCCAGGTCTCGGCGGGCGTGCGGCGCCGGACCAGGGCCGAGCCGGCCGCTTCCTCGGCGACCGCCGCGTTCACCGGCAGATAGATGTTGAACACCGTTCCCCTGCCCAGCTCGGATTCGGGGAAGATGAAGCCGCCCGACTGCTTGATGATGCCATAGACGGTCGAGAGGCCGAGGCCGGTCCCCTTGCCGACGGCCTTGGTCGTATAGAAGGGCTCGAAGATCTTGCCGAGGAACTCGGGCGCGATGCCCACGCCCGTGTCGCCGACGCTGAGGCAGGTATAGTCGCCGATCGGCATGATCTCGTTCTTCATGTCGCGCACATCGTCGGCCGACACGGCGAAGGTCCGGATCGTCACCGTGCCGCCTTCGGGCATCGCGTCCCGCGCATTGACGACGAGATTGACGATCACCTGCTCGAGCTGGCCCGGATCGGCGCGCACGGGGCCGAGATTGCGGCCATGATAGACTTCGAGCTGCACATCCTCGCCAAGCAGGCGCTTGAGCAGGCTGGACACCTCGGACACGACGTCCGGCAGCTGCAGCACCTGCGGGCGCAGGGTCTGCTGGCGGGAGAAGGCAAGCAGCTGCCGGGTCAGCGTCGCCGCGCGGTTCGAGTTCGACTTGATCTGCTGGATATCGTCATAGTCGCTGTCGCCCGGCGTGTGGCGCATCAGCATGAGGTCGCAATGGCCGATGATGGCGGTGAGGATATTGTTGAAGTCGTGCGCCACCCCGCCGGCGAGCTGGCCGACCGCCTGCATCTTGGTCTGCTGCGCGACCTGCCGCTTGAGCCGCGCCTCCTCGCTATTGTCCTTGAGGCTGAGCAGCACCGCCGCCTCGCCCAGGCCGCGCACGCCGGCCAGGCTCAGCGAGATGGGCTCCTCCGGCACGGCGCGCAGCCGCACATGCATGTCGCCGGACATTTGCGGACCGATCGCATAGCGCCGGATCGCATCGGCGACGGCCGCCTGGTCCTCGCCGATGACGAGATCGCCCGGATAGCTGGGCTTCTCGTCCGGGGCGATGCCGGCGGCGCGGGCGAAGGCATTGTTGAAGAACAGCAGCCGCCCGTCACGATCCGCCATGCCAAGGCCGAAAGGCAGCAGCGAGAGCAGCGTCTCGACATAGGCAAGGCTCGATATGCCATCGACCGAGGCGACGGAATCGTCGATCATGAACAGGACCAGCAGGCTGGCCGGATCATCCGGCCGCAACGGCACCTGGATCATGCGGATCGGCGTCGCCTGATGCTCTTCCTGCGCGAAGAAGACCCGCCCCTTGGCGTCGACGCGCATGTAGCTGGCGAAATCGCGGCCGATGATGTTGCTTTCCGGCCGCCCGGTGGCGCGCAGGGTGAAGGCCTGGTTGGCAGCGCGGATGCGCCCCTCCCCGCCGATCATCGCACACATCACGCCCGCGTCGGAGAACTGGCGCCCCGCCTCCCCTTCCATGATGCGCAGATAATCGTCCATCACGCTGTGCTGGCGCACGCTGACGAACCGCCAGAGCAGATAATCATCGACGCGCCCGGTGCGGATCACCTGCACGTCGAGCTGGAGACTGCCCCGCCCAACGCCCTGCACGTCCGCCTCGCCGTCGCGCCAGGCGATCCGGCCCGCCTGGACGAGCCGCTCCTGGTCGCGCTGCGAGACCTTGATCTCGGGCGGCACCGGATAGCCGGGGAACCATTCGCCATATTGGTCGCTCGCGCAGACGATCCGGCCGGTGCGATCCGTGACGGCGACGGCGAGATTGGCGGCCTGGGCGGACGCACGCGCCACCGTCCAGTCGGTGATGACCGTCTGATCGGCCTCGACCGCGGGAAACAGGCGGCGCGCATACCAGATGAGCGCCGCGCCGGCGATCACCGCGGCCGCGAAGCCGCCCGCCAGCACCCGATCCTGCACGAGCCAGAGCAGGATCGCCCCGCTCACCAGCGCCGCGCCCAGGATGACGGGCAGCGGATTGAGCCGCGGCTTGTCCGCCGTCAGCGACAGGAGATCGCCGCGATGAGTGCCCGGCCCGATCGCCTTCATGAGGCCTGTTCGCTCAGCGCCAGCGCCGCTTCGTCCACCAGCGCCCCCCGCGCGGCGCGCTGGTGCGCGCGATGCCGCCATTTGCGCATCAGGCGCGCGCGCCACAGCCAGCTCGACACGACATAGCCGACCGCCGCGAACAGCAGCGACAGGATCGCCAGGCCGAACAGCAGGGTCGGCGCGGTTTCAGAGAGGAGCCAGCGCAGCCACTCGTTCACGCTCGCATGCCTTTCCACGAGAGCCATGATCTGCGTCATATTGCCCGAACGACCGAGCAGCGTCGAGCCGATCCAGTAGGACGCGGCGAGCAGGAACGGCGTGGTCGCCGGATTCGAGAGGAAGGTCATCGCCGCCGCGATCGGCACATTGGCGCGCAGCGGCAGCGCCAGCAGCGCCGCGCCGGCGATCTGCACGCCCGGGATCAGCAGGAAGATGCCGACCAGCAGCCCCAGTGCCACGCCGCGCGGCACCGAGCGGCGGGTGAAGCGCCACAGCTCGGGCGCCAGCACGCGATGCGCCACCGGGCGCAGCATGCGGTTCTGCTCCAGGCTCTCGCGCGTCGGCATGGTGGCATGCCACCAGGCGGCGAGGCGATCCCAGCGCTTGCCCATCAGCCGCGGTCCCGCAGCAGACGGCCCTGCTCGCGCTTCCAGTCGCGCTCCTTGATCGTGTCGCGCTTGTCGCGGACATTCTTGCCCTTGGCGAGCGCCAGCTCGACCTTGGCCTTGCCGCGCTCGTTGAAATAGACGCTCAAGGGCACCAGCGTCATGCCCTGCCGGGCGACGGCGCCATGCAGCTTGGCGATCTCGCGGGCGGAGAGCAGCAGCTTGCGCGGCCGGCGCGGCTCGTGATTGTAGCGGTTGCCGTGGCTGAACTCAGGGATATTGCTGTTGATGAGCCAGACTTCCTCGTCATTCACCTCGGCATAGCTCTCGGTGATCGAGCCCTCGCCGAAACGCAGCGACTTCACTTCCGTGCCGCGCAGCACGATGCCGGCCTCATAGACATCCTCGATGGCATAGTCGAACCGCGCGCGCCGGTTCTCGGCGACGGTCTTCACCTTGTTGAAGGTCTGGGGACGCGGGCGGGCCATGGGTCAAGTCTACTCGAAATCGGGATGATAGATTTAGGAGATGAACCGGCCCTAAACCAGACCGGCGATCTCCAGCGCCCTGTCGACCGTCGCGCGCGCCGCGCCGGACGGCCAGGTGATCGGCAGGCGCACATCGGTCGGAATGTCCGGTCGGACGCGCGAGAGCGCATATTTGACCGGCCCGGGCGACGCATCGCAGAACATCGCGTCGTGCAGCGTGTAAAGGCGATCCTGCAGCGCCAGCGCATCGCCCCAGCGCCCTTCCAGACAGGCTTTCTGGAAATCGGCGCATTGCCGGGGCGCGATATTGGCGGTGACCGAGATGCAGCCGCGCCCGCCCATCGCCATGAAGCCGAGCGCCGTCTCGTCATTGCCCGAGAGCTGGCAGAAATCGGCGCCGCAGGCGAGGCGCTGCGCGGTCACGCGCCCGAGATTGCCGGTCGCGTCCTTGACGCCGACGACGCTCTGGAACTCCTCGGCCAGGCGGTGCATCACCGGGACGCCGATGTCCGTGATCGTGCGCGACGGCACATTATAAAGGATGATCGGCAGGTCGCAGCGCTCGGCCAGATAGGCGAAGTGGCGATAGACCCCGTCCTGATTGGGCTTGTTGTAATAGGGCGCGACGACCAGCGCGGCGTCCGCGCCGGCCGCCTGCGCGGCATACATATGTTCGAGCGCGATGCGCGTGTCGTTGGAGCCGCAGCCCGCGATCACCGGCACGCGCCCCGCTGCCTGCTCCACGCAGATCGAGACGACGCGGTTATGCTCCTCGATCGTCATCGTGGCGCTTTCGCCCGTGGTTCCGCATGGCACCAGCGCGCTCGACCCCTGCTCGATCTGCCAGTCGACGAACGCGCGGAAAGCGGCCTCATCGACCCTGCCATCGCGGAATGGCGTGATCAGTGCCGGAATCGAGCCGGAAAACATCAAAAAACTCCTTCAAAGCACGCACCTAGACGGGCATAGTGGGCCCATGCACGCGCCCGTTCACCGCTCGATCATCAAGGCTCTGCCATAATGCAGCGCATGGGAAAAGACTTTCGCTTGCCAGCCTTCGTGCTGATGGCCGTTCTCGCGACCAGCGGGACGGTGGCTTCTTCGCAGGTCTCATCGGGGGGGCGCGGCGCGCCGTCGCGCGTCCTGAGCGACGCCGAGGTGAGCGCCGCGATCGACCAGTGGCGCCGGATCACGCGCAGCGACACGCTCGGCTTTCCGGCCTATGCCGATTTCCTGCTCGCCAATCCGGGTTGGCCGGACGAGGCGCGGCTGCGCGGCATCGCGGAACGATCGATCAATCCCGATCTCGACGATCCGAACAGGATCCTCGCCTTCTTCGAGCGCTTCCCGGCCCAGAGCGCCCAGGCCAAGGCCGTCCACGCGCTGACGCTCGCGCGCCTCTCGCGTCTCGACGAAGCGCGCACGATGGCCCGCGCCGCCTGGATCGCCGGCCCGATGGACCAGATGATCGAGGATCGGCTGCGCATGCAGTTCGGCGCGTCCTTCACGGCCGACGATCATCTGCGCCGCGCCGATACCGCCCTGTGGCGCAAGCGGCCGGACGTGGCCGAACGGGTTCTCGCCTATGTGCCTGCGACGCGCCAGGCCGTCATCGCGGCGCGCATCGCCTTCCAGCGCAAGGCGCCGGACGCCACGCTGAAGATGGGCGCCGCCGATCCCATCGGCGTGATGGATGCCGGCTATCTGGCGGACAAGGCGCGCTGGCTGGTCGACACCGGCAACAGCATGGCCGCCCGCCAGCTGCTCGCCCAGCGTGCCCCGCTCGCCATCCAGCCTTCCCATCCGGAAGCCTGGTATGAGGCGCTGCTCGCCCAGGCGCGCGCCGCGGCCACGGACATGCAATGGTCGCTCGCCTATGCGATCGCCTCAAAGGTCGACGATGCCTTCGCGCCGGGGACGGACATCAGCGCCCAGCCGCTGGGCGTGCGCGACGACTATACCAGCCTCGTCTGGCTGGCCGGCTCGACCGCGCTCAACAAGCTGCGCCGTCCCGGCGACGCGGAGCTGATGTTCGAGCGCTATGCCACCGCGGCACGTTCGCCCCAGACGATTTCCAAGGGCTATTATTGGGCCGGCCGCGCCGCCGTCGCGGCCGGACGGTCCGACGCGGCCAATGCCCATTTCGCGCAGGCCGGCGCCTATGCCGATCAATATTATGGCCAATTGTCGCTGGAACGGCTGGGCCGTCCGATCCCGCGCCCGGCGGCCGCCCATGCCGTCCAGATCGCATCGAGCGAGCGCGCCGCGTTCAACAACCGCAGCGTCGTGCGCGCCGCGCGCCAGCTTGGGGCTGCCGGCCAGTATCTCGAACAGAGCAAGATGCTGGACGCGATCGCCCGCGCCGCGCTGACCGCACAGGACCAGGCGCTGGTCGGCGAGCTCTCCCGCACGCTCTCCCGCCCCGACCTGCGCGTCAATGCCCGCCGCGCCGGCATGTCCAGCGGCCTGGCGGAAGCGGCCAGCGACTATTATCCCAGCCTCGACGTGCCGAACGACCTCGTCTCCAACTGGACGATGATCCACGCCATCTCCCGGCAGGAAAGCCAGTTCTATCCGCGCGCCGTCAGCCCGGTCGGCGCGCGCGGCCTCATGCAGCTCATGCCCGGCACGGCGCGCGAGACGGCCGGCAAGATGGGCCTCGGCTATTCCGAGAGCCAGCTCTGGGAGCCGAGCTACAATATGCGCCTGGGCAGCGGCTACTTCCAGCGGATGATGAACTATTATGGCGGCAGCTACGTGCTCGCGGTGGCCGCCTATAATGCCGGCCCGGGCAATGTGAACCGCTGGCTGGCGAGCAATGGCGATCCCCGTCTCGCCGGCACGGACGTCGTCCAGTGGATCGAGGACATCCCGATCTTCGAGACGCGCAACTATGTCCAGCGCGTGCTGGAGAATGCCGTCATCTACGACATGCTGAACCCGCGTCAGCAATTGTCCGCGGTGAATGCCCCGCTCAGCCGTTATCTCGGCAAGGCGCGGCCGGGCTGATCCGTCTCTTTCCAGGAAAGACCTTCATCATGAGCGAAGAAGAAAGCGAATCCGAATCGGCGGAGACGCTGCCACCTCCGACGAAGCGGCCCGACACCGGGCCCAACAGATCCTCCTGGGTCGGCCTTGGCGTGGGCGTCGGCGTGGGCATCGGTTCGGCCGCGCTCGCCGCCGCCCTCATGTATGCCACCAAGAAGCGCCCCAAGAAGTGAGCGTGGCCGACCGGCCCAACTATATCACGCCGGCCGGCTTCGCGGCGCTTCGCGCGGAATATGACCAGCTGCTCGGCGAGGAACGGCCGCGCATCGTGGAGATCGTGAGCTGGGCCGCCGGCAATGGCGACCGCAGCGAGAATGGCGACTATCTCTACGGCCGCAAGCGCATGCGCGAGATCGACCGGCGGCTCAAATGGCTCGCCCAGCGCATGAAGGCCGCCAAGGTGGTCGAGCCGGCGCACCAGCCGGACAGGAGCCGCGTCTTCTTCGGCGCCACTGTCACCATCGCCGACGAAGAGGACAATCAGCGTATCGTCACATTGGTCGGCAATGACGAGGCCGAAGCCGGCGAGGGCCGGATCGGCTGGGACAGCCCCCTCGCCCGCGCCCTGCGCGGGGCGGCGGTAGGCGACCTGCGCCGCGTCCTGCTGCCGGGCGGCGAGAAGGAGTGGGAAATTGTCGGCATCGCCTATCCGCCGGAGACCTGAGCCGGCCCGGAGGCACGATTGGCCCGCAGCCTGACCGGCCATTGGTCGGGCGAATATGCCTATCCGCGGCACAAGGGGCCGACCACGCCTTTCCTCGCGACCATCGAGGAGCGCGGCGGGCAGCTGACAGGCACGATCATCGAGCCGGACATGAACGGCGGCGCCACGATCGCGGCGACGATCCGCGGCGTGCGCCACGGTCATGGCGTGGACTTCACCAAGCAATATGGACCGGCGGCCTCGCCGATCTATGGCAACCCGGTCGACTATGTGGGGCGGCTCTCGGCGGACGGCCTCGTCATCACCGGCGTCTGGAGCCTGCTGGACATGGACGGCACATTCGAGATGCGGCGGGAAACCGCGATGGACGAGCCTGTGCAGGAGCGCGAAGCCGTTCCCGTTATGCTCGAGCCGGTGGAGTCGCTGCGCCCTGGATGAGGCGCTGGCGTCCATCCGATCAGACGGATTTTGGCATATGTTCCCGCTTTCGCAGGCGCATATGCGGTTTCAATGTTCGCGGGCTCCGGATCGACTCCGCCAAGCTCGCTCCCTCTCAATCCCCCGCCTCGATCCGCTCGCGATGCAGCCGGCCATAGGGCCTGATCGCCAGCCAGATCAGGAAGGCGTCGAGCGGCGCCAGCACGGCCCGGAAACCGACCAGCACATAGCGCAGATCCTCCTCCGCGCCCGCCACGAAATCGGTGAGCAGCGCGATCAGCAGCGGCCCGAAGGCCCCGCCGATCGCGGCGATCATGAAGAGGTAGAGCGCGTTGATCTGGCCGCGCATCGCATTGGGCGTGGCGAGTTGCAGCGCACTGTTGTAGCCCGCCCCGCCCATCGCGCCGATGCCGCCGCCGAGCGCGCCGAACAGCAGCGCCAGCCAAGGAGTCGGCATCAGCGGCCCGGCGACCAGGAAGGGGATGGAGAGGAAATTGGCGAGGAACAGCACGCGGATATTGGCGTCGTCGCGCTTCCTGCCGAGCCACTCCGCAAGCCAGGCGCCCGCGAACAGCCCGGCCAGCGCGCTCGCCATGTTGACCATGCCGAGCAGCGGGCCGATCGTGGCCGGGCCCCAGCCATAGGTGCGCTCGTAGAAGGCCGGGATCCACGCCACCGTGCCGAAGGTCTGCAGCGAATTGATGAGGATGCCGGTCAGCATCGGCAGGTGCATCGCGCGGTTGGCGACGATGAAGCCGATCACCTCGCGCAGCGGATAGCCCTTGGGCTTGTGGCCGCGCCGGCGCTGCGGCTCGGGCACCGTGAAGATCAGCAGCGCCGCGACCAGCAGGCCGGGCAGGCCGAGGATCATGAACACGATCTGCCAGTTGCGGATCACGCCGATGCCCGGCACGTGGATCGGCTCGACGCCGGCGAAGGCGCCGAGCAGCATGCCGCCCACCGCAAGCGCCAGCGCGCCGCCGCCCATGAAGCCGGCATTGTAGATGGCATAGGCGCGCGGCAGCTTCTCGCGCGGGATCACGTCGGCGATCATCGAGAGCGAGGCCGGGCTGCTCGCGGATTCGGCGCCGCCGATCACGGCCCGACCGAGGAAGAGCTGCCAGAAATTCTGCGCCAGCCCGCACAGGGTCGTCGCCGCGCTCCAGATGGCGAGGCTGCTCGCCACCACCGCCTTGCGGAAGCCCCGGTCGGCGATACGCGAGACGGGTGGACCGACGATCACGTAGAAGAAAGTGAAGGCAAGGCCGATCAGCAGGCTCACCTCGGTATCGGAGAGCCCCAGGTCCCGCTTCATCGGCTGGACCATCAGCGAGATGACGTTGCGGTCGATCTGGGCGAGCATCACGACCAGCGCCATCATCGCGACGGTATACCAGCCGCGCGCCGTGGCCGGGCTTTCGCCTTGTTCGGCCGGTGTCTCCATGGCCATGCTGCCCGCCTGTCCAGTCACGCCCGTCCTTCCAGCTCGCGCCCGGCCTCCGGATCATCCGGGCACCAAGATCCTATCCCCCGTTCGGCCTGAGCCTCTCGAAGGCCTGTCCTTCTTCTTTTCTGAAGCGGAAAGAAAAGGAGGAAGCCCGGCTCCATGGCATCCTACGCCTCGATGCCCAGCAGGCGCAGCGGGTTGCCGGAGACCATCTTGCGGATGTCCTCGTCCGAATAGCCCAGCAGGATACATTCCTTGACCACCTGCCGGAAGCCGTAGACCGGATGGTCGTTGTTCTTCTGCCCCATGTCGGAGGCAAGGATGGTGCGGTCGACCGTGCCGGCCTTGATCAGCGCGTCCAGTTCCTCGGGCGGATAGAAGGCCTTCGGGCGGCGCGTGAGCGTGATGTACATGCACAGCGAATGCTCGATATAGGCGTCGAACCGCCGCACCAGCTCGCTGATGTCCTCATGCGTCGCTTCGAGGATGAAGGTCGGGTGGTTGACCAGCAGCTTCCTGACGCCGCGCTTCTTCGCTTCCTCGAACACCTTGAAGATCTCCGAGATGTGCATATGGCCGCCCGAGAGGATGACGTCCCACTGCGCCACCAGATCGAGGCACTCCTTCACCTCGTCCTTCACCTCGCCATTCGCGTCGAGCGGCGTCAGCGGATCGAACGGGATCATCGGCTTGATCGTGTGCGGGAAACCCGCCTTGACGCCGAAGGGAGAATCGATGTGGTTCTTCGCCGAGAAGGTCGGCATCCACACCAGATTGGCGCCGAGCGCGCAGCCGGCATCGATCGCATATTTGTTGAAGCCGCCATTGGCGTTGTTGAGCGGCACGCCCGAGAACAGCGCGACGCCCAGATGGCCATGGGTCTGCTTCAGCAATTCGGTGATCGGCGTCGCCGAATAATAATGATCCTTGATGAGCATGCCGCGGAAGCCAGCCGCCGCCACTTCCTCGATCGCTTCGATATGATTGATGTCGCGCGCCATCACCGAGGGGCCGGAATGGCAATGCAGGTCGACGGCGCCCACCAGCAGCCGCGAGATATGGTCCTCCATGGCCTGGTCGGTGGTTTCCGGTGTCGTCGCTGTCGCCATCTGAGGTCTCCTGATCTGGTTCGGCGCGGGGCCGCCGGCATGTCTCCGATCGCGCGGGACCGAATGTTCCCGCGCCGATGCGCTAGTCGCTGTTCTCGGCGATCCGCTCGCGGAAGATCGCGGCATAGGGCGCCAGGGCCTTCCATATGAAGAAGACGGTCAGTGGGCCGAGCACCAGCCGCAGCCCCGAGATGACATAACGCAGATCGGCTTCGGAACGCGCGATATTGTCGGTGATGAGCGCCACCAGCGTCGGCCCCAGCGAACCGGCGATGGCGTTCATCAGGATGAAATACATGGCGTTGACCTGGCTGCGCATCTCATTGGGCGTGGCGATCTGGATAGCGGCATTATAGGCCGGCCCGCCCATCGCCCCGAACACCGCGCTGACCGCGACGCAGCCGAGCGCCGCCCATGCGTCCGGCATCAGCGGCGCCGCGAAGCCGAGCGGGAAGGACAGGAACTGCGCCAGCATCAGCACGCGGATGTTCGCATCGTCCCGTCGCCGGCCGAATATCTCGGCCAGCCTGGCGCCGGTGAACAGCCCGACCAGCGAGCTCACCAGCATCACGATGCCGAGCAACGGGCCGATCGTGGCCGGTCCCCAGCCATAGGTCCGCTCGAAAAAGGCCGGCATCCAGGCCGCGATGCCGTAAAGCTGGAAATTCATGAGCAGGATGCCGAACATCAGCGGCAGATGCATGGCGCGCTGCCGCAAGACGAAGCCGCCCACCTCGCGCAACGGATAGCCGCCCGGCCGCGTGCCGCCCTTGCGGCGCGGCTCGGGCACGGTGAGCATGACCAGCGCGGCGATCGCCAGGCCCGGCAGCCCGACGATCATGAACACCAGCTGCCAGTTGTGGATTGTGCCGATGCTGCCGAGATGGATCGGCGGAATGTCGGCGAGCAGGCCGATCAGCACGCCGCCGATCAGCAGCGAGAGCGCGCCGCCGCCCACGAAACCGCTATTGTAGATGGCATAGGCGCGCGGCAGCTTCTCGCGCGGGACGGCATCGGCGATCATCGAGATGGAGGCCGGGCCGCAGCCGGACTCGGTGCCGCCGATCACCGCGCGGGCGACGAAGAAGGACCAGAAATTCTGCGCGATCCCGCAGAAGGTGGTGGCGAGGCTCCACACCGCGAGGCAGCTCGATATCACCACCTTGCGCACGCCCCGGTCGGCGGCGCGCGAGAGCGGTGGGCCGCCGATCACGTAGAAGAAAGTGAAGGCGAAGCCGAGCAGGATGCTCACCTGCGTGTCGGTCAGCTGATAGTCGCGCTTCATCGGCTGGACGAACAGGGCGAGGATGCCCCGGTCGATCTGCGACATCACGGCGACCAGGGCCGTCACATAGACGGTATACCAGCCACTCCCGCGCGGCAGCGCGGACGGCGTCGCCTCGGCCCGTCCGCCGATCTCGGTCGGTGCATCGATCGCCGCACTGGCATGGGGTCCGCTCAAGCTGCCATCCTCTCCGCGCCTCTTCCGCATCTTGTCCGCCGCCGGAACCGCGGACCGCGCGTTTGCCATGCCTCGCGGACAGGCCGCAAAACATAACATGATAAGTATATAGGCGGGATTGCCCTGTCAACGCGCGATCAGCGAAGGCACGCGGTCTGGGCGAAAATGCGCATCGCATGCCTCGTTGCGACGCGATTTCGGTAGTTGCGAAGGCGCTCGACTTCAGTGCCAATACACGATGCTTCACCGGGCCTACGTCCGATTCCGACCGAATCGGCAAATCGCACTTGACATGAATAACCAAATTGGTTATTTACCCGCCCCATCGCTGCACGAGGCCTCGCAGTGGTGAAAGGAAGGTCCGGTCCGGGTCCGCCCGTGCCGGAGGGACCGATGCGGAGCCGTTCGGTCAAAGACGAAGCTTCGCTGCAATAACCCATCCGTGACGGCTTGGCCTGTCAATGAAACCTCTCCCCCTTCTCCTTCGGCTGAAAATGGAGAGGAAGCCGGGGCACGGATCAAAGTCTCGACGCAATCAACCCTGTTGCCCAGTCGTCGAGCATACCGAGCGCCAGAGAAGAGAGACGCATCGGTCCTCCCCTTCCCGATATCCCCCGGGCGTCCCTGGACGCGCCGGGATCATTCCGCGTCCCGTCACGCCGTGACCGGATTCTCCCGCGGCGTCTCGCCGGTCATCTCGTTGTAGATCCTGCGGCGCGTGAAGCGCCAGCCATCGGGCGTGCGGACGAGATCGTCCTCATAATGGCCATAGGCGGCGAGATAGGGCCAGCGCTGGAGATTGTCATTGTTGAGATCGAACCAATAGGCCCAGGCCCGCGCCTGGTCGCCCTGGATGTCGAACGCACGGTTGGTCACGAAATGGCGCAGCTGGAAGGGCTTTCTCGGGGCCGCCGCCGCCGCGAGATTGTCGAAGAATTTCCCGATCCGCACGCAGGCCGTGTAGATCGCCTCGCGCCCCTGCGCGCTGCCTTCGGGCCATTCGAGAATGGCGTCCTCCGTGAACAGCGAGGCATACATGTCGGGATCGTGCCAATCGAGCGCGAACATGTAGCGGCTCTGCATCTCGCCGATGATCATCCGGTCGATCATCGCCTGCACGGTCGCCGGATCCGGTTGCGTCGTCATGTGCCTCTCCTTCCTCGTCGGCTCAGGTCAGCCCGCCATTACCCGTCGGATGAACCGTCCGACCTCGGCCGTCACTTCCTCATGCTCGGGCGCATCGCCCCGGCCGAAGGCGCCGTGCGGCATGGCTTCCCAGACATGCAGCTCGGCGTCGATGCCGGCGGCGCGCAGCTTGCGATGGATGAGCACGGAATTGGAGAGGAACAGGTCGCGCGTGCCGCTCTGCACCAGCGTGGGCGGGAAACCCCTGGTGAAATCGCCGAACAGCGGCGAGACGTAAGGGTCGGTGAGATCGTGACCATCCGCATACAGCGCGTTGCATTCGGGCAGGCCGTGCTTGAGGATCACGTCGAGATCCTGATTGGTGCGGAACGTGTCGCCGGATTCGGTCAGGTCCATCTCGGGTGTCAGCAGGACGACGCCGGCCGGCATCGGCAGACCCCGGTCGCGGATCATCAGCGTCGCCGCCGCGGCCAGGTTGCCGCCGGCCGAGCCGCCGCCGATGACGACGCGCGCTGGATCGATCGTCTCGATCAGCGCCTTGTAGACCGTCACGCAATCCTCCGGCCCGGCCGGGAAGGGATGCTCGGGCGGCATGCGATAGTCGACCGAGACGACACGAATGCCGAAGGCTGCGGCATAGCGCGCGCCCAGCACCTTGGCGAAGGCGCCGCCGCCCATGATGAAGGCGCCGCCATGGATGAAGAGATAGACCGGCCCGTCCGCCGCCGCGCCCGCCATGGGCAGGCAATCGTGACAGAGCACGCCCGCAATATGGGTCGTCTCGATCGTCGCCTGCGCCTTGGCGAGGATCGGCGCCGCCATCTCGTCCCACATCGCGTCGGCGGCTGCGATCCGCTCCCGCCAGGCCGCCTTGTCGTCCGGCGAGGGCCAGCTCATCGCTGGCAATGCCGCGCCATCGGAGAGGAAGGCGCGCGCCGCAGGGCTGATCGTGGAAGGCGGCGGAATGTCCCGCGCGCTCAGATGAACGGGCGTATAGGTCGGATCCTGATCGGCCATCGAACGTCCTCCTGCTCCTATGGGCCGCCGGCGGGCTGCAAGATTCGCCCTGCCCGTCGAATTGAACATGTTAATCTTTATGGCGCGATCAATCTCAGCCGCGCGGCTTTCTGTCAACGGCGGAATCCCGCCTGCCGTCCCTCAATCGTCGAGGTCGATCCGGGGCCGGCCCGCTTCCTCCTCGATCAGTCGCGCCGCCACGATGAAGCAGATCGCCGCCGCCGTGGTGCAGAAGGCGACCAGCAGCAGTGAATAGCGGATGGCCTGATTACCCAGCGTCGGATGCAGCATGTCGTTGAGATAGCCGATGACGACCGGACCGAACACCTGGCCGAGCAGGCCGGTGGAGAAGACCACGATGGCGATCGCCACCGAGCGCATGCGCGGCTGGGCGATGTTCATCACGGCGGCATACATCGGCCCCTGATAGGCGACCGCCAGCACGGACGTGATGACAAGCCCGCTGATCCAGATCGCCGGCGTGTCGCTCAGCACGAACATGAGCTGCCCCGGCACATAGAGGAGGCATGCCGCCGCCGGCGTCCAGATGCGCCAGCGCGGATCGCGCCGCCCGAGCCGCTCGGCCACGAAGCCGGCGCCGACGATACCGAGCGCGCCCAATATGCCCTTCGCCGGCCCCACGATGCCGCCGATCTCGCTGATGCTGAGCCCATGGACGCGCACCAGGAACGCCGTGCCCCATGTCCCCGATCCGGTGAGCGCCCCGCCCATGAAGGCCGCGCCGGCCATCATCACCAGGAAGGCGCGCGAGCGCGAGAGCACCTTGAGCGCTTTCAGCATCGAGACCTTGGCGAGGGTCAGCGCCTCGCCTTCGCCCGATCCATGGCGTGCCGGTTCCTTGACCGTGAGGAAGAACAGGCAGGCCAGCACCACGCCCGAGATGCCCGCGACATGATAGACGGCACGCCAGCCATACATGTCCGCGATGATTGCCATCACCGGCATCAGCACCACATTGTCGAGCGCGCTCGCGCTGGTGAAGATGGAGAGCGCCATCGGCCGCTTCGCCTTGGAGACGAGGTCGGCGATCATGGATTGCGAAGGCGCGAGGCTCGCCGACTCCCCCGCGCCCATCAGCATCCGGGTGATGGTGAGCTGCCAGCCATTGACCACTTGCCCGGTCATCGCCGTCATGGCGCTCCAGAAGGCGAAACCCGCCGCCACGATGTTGCGCCGGTTGCCGCGATCGGCGAGCGAGGCGATGGGGATCGCGAAGATCGAATAGACGAACACGAAGGCGATGCCGGAAATGGCGCCCAGCGCGGTGTCGCTCAGATGCAGGTCCTGCTTGATGAGCGGGATCGTCAGACCGAGCAACGATCGGTCGAGATAGTTGAACATCGAGATGAGCGTGAGGAAGCTCAGTGTATAGCCGACCTGCGGCGTGATGCGGTCCGGCGGCCCGCCAGCCCGTGCGACGGCGCCGGAAGGGTCAGTAGGCGCGGGCTCGGACAAACGGGACTCTCCCTGGATCGATCCGCGCTTCCGCGCGGCGTTTCACGGTCGGCGCGATCCTTGCCAGTGAAAGCTTAGCTTGACAAGCTTTCACCTTCGCATGACAACGGACCGCGAAAAACCCCGATGATGGAGAGTATCTGCGCATGGTCGACGTCTATAACCGCATCATCGATCATCCGGGCGCCTGGACCAGCGCATCGATCGGCGGCCGCGAAGGCCTCACCGTCGCGATGACGCGGGATCATTTCGACGCACTGGACGAATTGCTGGCGCGGACCGCGGATACAGCGGACGATCATGTGACGCGGGCGCAGTTCGATCATCCCGTCATCAACGGTTTCATGGACGACATCCGCGCGCGGATCATGGACGGCCATGGTGCAGTGATCCTCTCCGGGCTCGATCTGGGGCGATACGGCTATGAAGCGTTCCGCCGCATCTACTGGGGCCTCGCCACCCATCTCGGCAACGGCACGGTGCAGAGCTACCGGCGTGACCGCATCGGCCTCGTCCAGAAGGAAGAGGATAATCCGACCGGCCGCGGCTATCTCATGGACACCGAGCTGCGTTCGCACACCGACTTCCATGAGCTGCTCTCGCTCGCCTGTGTGCGCAAGGCGGAGGAAGGTGGCCTGAGCGGCGTGGTGAGCAGCCTCGCCATCCACAATGCGATCTTCGAGAGCCGGCCGGAGCTGCTGACGCCGCTTTACGAAGGCTTCTACCATGAATCCGCCGGCGGCCAGGTCTCCGCCACCAAGGTGCCGGTCTATGGCTGCGTCGACGGCAAGGTGAGCTGCTATTATCACGTCCCGTTCATCGTCAACGCGGCGCGCATCATGGGCGTCGAGGTGCCCACCGACCTGCGCACGGCGATGACCTACATGAACGAGCAGGCGATGCGACCGGACATCCGCGCCGACTTCATGCTGGAACCGGGCGAGATGCTGTTCTGGCACAATTTCACCGCGCTCCACTCGCGCACCGCGTTCACGGATACGCCGCAGAACAAGCGCTTGCTGATGCGGCTGTGGCTCAACGTGCCGAATGGGCGGCCGCTGCCGCCGGCCTTCCACGATCGCGCCCGCTACATGGACGAGATGCACGAAAGGGGCGAGGCGGCCATCGACTATGTCAAGGAACCGGCCTGAGCGCGCGAAGCGGCCGAATTCGAGACTGGTATCGGCGCCGCTTTTGCGTAACTGTCGGTCGATGAAAGCGCGCAAGAGCGCCTCTTCTCTCCAGCGGATGATCTGACGGGACATGTCCAGCAAGAAAATAAGCGACTTCGACGGACCCGAAATCAGTGAACCGCTGGTTGAATCGCCGGCCTTCCTTCAGTCTCCGAGCCCGGAGATCGAGCGGGATGCGATCGCGCACAGCCGGTTCATCTTCGTGCGGCGCCTGCTCCAGGTTTCGCGGCTGTGGCGAACAGCCCTATCCGACGCACTGCGCCCGACGAGCGACGTGCAATCGGGCTGGCAGACCCTGTTCTGGCTGTCGCTGACCGGCCAGACCTCCACCCAGCGTGAGCTGGCCGATCGTGTCGGCATCAAGGAATCCACCCTCGCCCGCGCGCTCGACGCGCTGGAGAAGCAGGGCCTGGTGCGGCGCGACGTGGTCGAGAACAACCGGCGCGCCAAGACGATCACGCTGACCCCGGCGGCCACGCCGGTGCTGGCGAGCATCAATGAGCGCGCCACGGCGCTGCGCGAGACCATCCTCAAGGATGTCGAGCCCGCCGACATCGACGCCTGCCTGCGCGTGCTGGCCAAGGCGCGCGACGCCCTGCTGGCGCATCGCGAGGGGCGGTAGCTTTCCCTCCGTCAGGAACAACAGCGTGCTCCCGTGAAGCAGGGGCACTTGAGCACCGCGCCTATAGTCGGCATCACTTTCCACCCCGTTATATAGGGATGGTCCCGCAGGCGCGCTCCCGCCGCTTTCTCAACGCCAGTCGTCGATCAACACGGTGGTGCGATAGCCCGCGCCCATGATCTGCCAGTAGCCGTTGCTCTCGCCGCCGACCACGACGACATTGATATCCTGTTCCTTGAACATCGGGATCAGTTCGTCCGGCGCGGCCTTGAGCTTGGTGGCGAGTGGCTCCACGCCGAGCGTGGCGTTGGGATAGATGTAGTTCTGCACGAGCTGCATGTCCCAGTAGCGCGCCGCCGGCATCTGCGCCGTCTCATAGGCGAAGCGGATCAGCTTCGCCTTGGTGTCGAACCCGCCCCGATCGATGAATTGGCGCGCAGTGATGGGATCGAGCAGCAGGCAGGGCGGCCCGACCGTATCGGTCGCCACCAGCATGTCGCGGACATGCTCGCGCCAGAATTTCTCGCGCAGGCCCAGGTTGAACGCGGTCGAGCGGCAGCCGTAGAAGATGCTGACCGTGCTGTCCTCCCGCTCATAGCCCTTCTGGACGTGCAGCGGCTCCCAGGGCGAGCGCTCCTCATTCTCGGCGAAGGTCAGGCTGTTGTAGCTGTAGCCATTGCCGAGCGAACCCATGAAGGTCTCGCCGGGCACCGACCCGCCCTGCAGATTCTGCGAGAGCAAGCCATAGGCGCGGCCGATCGTGGCGTTCGCGTGATTATATGGCCCCATGGCGCCGATGCCGCTGTTCATGCCGATCTCATGCCGGATCGGCCCGTTGACCACGACCATCGCGGAACCCGAGCTGGACGTGCTGCTGCGCGCGGTCACGCCGGAGGAGGCCAGCGCGAGCACGACCGGGAAATATTCCGGGCGGCAGCCGGCCATGACCGCGTTCACCGCCACCTTCTCGACCGTGAACTCCCACAGGCCGCGATTGGCGGTGGGCTGCAGGCGGCCGACAATCTCGTCCGGCTTGCGGCTGGTGTGCGCCAGCATTTCGGCCACACGCGCCTCGGTAGGCAGCACGATCGGCAGCTTGTCGGTCCAGTTGTTGTCGAGGAAGAGCTGGTGCAGCGCCTCCTCGCTTGCCGGCTCGAGCAGGCGCGGCGTGCGAGTGAACTGCTGCGGCTGCTCCTCCGAGGCAGCGATGCCCTTGGTCAGCGCGTCGAGCACCTCGCGCATGAACGGCACGCCCGTCACCGGATCATTGCCATGCACATAGGCGCGCAGCTCCTCAGCGCTCTTGCCCATGACCGGCTGCGGGACGAAGGCGCGCGGCGCGGCGGCGAGCCCGGCCATCCGCACCGTCGAGCGCACCACGGCGGCGAACTTGTCGGTATGCAGCGAGACGGTCGGCACGCCATAGTCCGTCTCCAGCGTGACGGCATGCTTGGCCACCGCCGGCGCGCAGGTGCTGCAATGGCCGAGGCCGAAGATCACCGCATCGGCTTCGTCCCGCGCCCGCGCCCACAGCTCCGGATCGTCGCGGCCATAATAGCCGCCCATCGGCACGAGCAGCGTCCGCGCGCCCGGCATATTCTCGGTGAACCAGAGCTGGACCTGCTCCAGCAGCCGCGTCGAATCGTCGAACCGGCTGTCGATGAGGAAGATCGTCTTGCCGTCCAGCCCATCCAGACGCGGCGCGGGCGCCTTGCGCGGCACGACCGGCGGATAGCCGACCGGATTATGCACGACGATGGCCGATTGCCCGGCGGTCTGTTCAGGTGCGGTCGCGACGGCCATCTCTCTCTCCCGATGCTGACGACGATATGGAGCGGCCGTTGCGCCGCCCGACCGGCGGCAAGCCTCTCCGGGACCCACTCGAAGGTGGTCCCGGTCCGCCGACCGGCATAATGAGCGGAAAATTAATTTGCAATACTAATTATATGCAATACGATACATCTCGTTGAGCGGAACGGTTCCGCGCCGAAGAGCGAGAGGAAGGCAAGGCATGGCGTCCAGGCGCATCGCGAAGGACCGGGCAATGGAGACCATCGGCGGTCCGGACGGCAAGCCCATGCCGAACGAAGCCTTCTCGCATTACGGGCGCTGGTACACGGAAGGCTCGATCGAGGATCTGCGCTTCCGCTTCACCAGCCGCCTGCGCGAATCGATGCGGGTGATGCGCCTGATGCTCGAGGAGGAACTGCGCGCCGAAGGGCTGACGCGCGCGCTTTGGGAAGCATTGTTCGCGATCGTGCTGTCCGGCGGCGACAGCACGCAGAAATCACTCGCCAAGCGCCTGCGCATCGAAGGCGCCACGCTGGTCCGCCTGCTCGACCGGCTGGAAGCGGATGGGTTGATCGAGCGGGTGCAGGGCATCGAGGACCGGCGGTCCAAGACGATCGCGCCGACCAAGGCGGGCCTCGCCCTCGTCCGGCGCCTCATCAAGCGGACGGACGCCATGCGCGCGCAATTCCTCGCCGGCTGGTCGGAAGCCGATCTGGAGGATGGCATCGCGATGCTGTCCCGCCTCACGGCGCCGCTGCCGCACGGGGGCTGAGCCATTCGGTTCGGCTGTCGGGAGCGCTTTCCCCGCCAGAAGGGCTCAACTTCCACAACCTCTCCGTGCGCGGAAACAGGCCTCTCGAGGCGGACGGAGATGCGCAGCAAGCCGATGTTCGAGCCGACGCACTGTCTCCATGCCGGATTAGTTGCCAATATAATTAGTTTTGCTATGTAACGATCCATGCGGCGCTGACTCGAAGCTCGGCGCCCGGAGAACCCGGGGCGAATCGGGCGCAGGGAGAGGACAATCGAATGACGGGCGCGACAGCACAGGCCGGCACGACTCCGATCGTATCCAACGATGTCGGATCGAGTCCGGTCGATTGGCCGAGGCCGCTCGCCGCCTGGTACGCGGTCTGCATGATCTCGTTCATCTCGGTATTGTCCAACATCGACCGGGGCGTGATCTCGCTGCTGGTCCAGCCCATCAAGCGCGACCTGCATGTCAGCGATACCGAGATGGGCATCCTCATCGGCTTCGCCTTCTCCTTCTTCTACATGGTCGTCGGCCTGCCGATGTCGCGCGTCACCGACGTCCGCAACCGCAAGCTGATCCTCACGGCCGGCCTCAGCATCTGGAGCTGCGCGACCGCTCTCACGGCACTGGCCTATAATTACGTCACGCTGTTCATCGCGCGCGGCGTGGTCGGGGCGGCGGAATCGGTCAAGGGGCCGACCTCCATGTCGATGATCTCGGACATCGTCCCGCGCAGCAAGCTGCCGCGCGCCATGTCCATCTATTCCATGGGCATCGCCGGGGGCATGGCGGCCTCGATGATCATCGGCGGCATGATCCTCGATCTGGTCAAGGACATCACGCCGCTGCAGGTCCCGGTCTTCGGCCGCCTGCACGACTGGCAGATCGTGTTCCTCAGCTGCGGCTTCCCGGGCCTGCTCATCGCCGCCATCTTCTTCCTGACGGTCAAGGAGCCGACCCGCAAGGGCCGCAAGGTGAAGGGCTCGGTGCCGCTCGGGGACGTCGCCAATTTCATCTGGTCCAACAAGCTCGTCTATGTGCCGCTGCTGCTCGCCATGGCGATCAACGCCATCGAATCCTTCGGCCTCATGGCCTGGCGCGTCGCCTTCTTCGAGCGGACGCATGGCTGGACGCCCAATCATGTCGGCCCGCTGCTCGGCACCGCCGCGCTGCTCACCACGCCGATCGGCCTGTTCATCGGCACGATGATCGCCGAGCATCTCGACCGGCGGAAGATCCCGGACGCGATGATCCGCCTGTGCCTCTATTCCAATTTCATCACCGTGCCGGCGGCGATCGCCATGCCGCTGATGCCGAGCCCCTGGCTTTCCTTCGCGCTCATCATCGTCAGCGGCGTGGGCAATGCGATCGGCTCGCCCGGGCAGAATTCCGCCATCCAGATCATCACGCCCAACGAGATGCGCGCGCAGCTCAGCGCGCTCTACCTGTTCACCATCAGCGTCGTCGGCGCGGGGATCGGGCCTTTGTTCGTCGCGCTCATCACCGACTATGTGTTCACCGATGAACATATGCTGCGCTACGCCATGGTGCTGACAAGCGGCGTGCTCGGGCCGATCGGCCTCATCCTCACATGGCTGGCGATGCGCCCCTATGGCCGCGCGGTCTCGCGGGTTCTGGAGGAAGAGCACCGGACGGACGGCGCCGCGAGGGCATGACGATCCGAAGGCGTCTGTTGCGCGCAAGCCACGCCTCTTGCAAACGTTGCATATGAGAAGGTTTCATCTTGAAGTAGTTAGGACGAGCATTTATCCGAGCGGCGGCCATCACGGCCGAACGAGAACATGCCAACGCGCCGGCGCGCGGCAGACTGGGAGAGGGAGATTGAACATGGCATTTGGGCTTCGCACTTTTGGTCGCGGCGGCAAGGCCGGCCTCAGCCGCTATGCGCTGGCCGCGGCATTGGCCTCGCTCTGCGCCGGCCATGCCTTCGCGCAGGACATGACTGCCCCGGATGAGCCGGGCCTGGCCTCGAGCGACGAGGGCAGCAATCCCGACGAGGCGATCGTCGTCACCGGCTCGCGCATCGCGCGTCAGGGCTTCAATTCCCCCACCCCGCTCACCGTCGTCGGCCAGGACAATATCCAGGCGCGCGGCGACACCAATATCGCCCAGGTACTCAACGAGCTGCCGGCCTTCCGCCCCAGCCAGACGCCAGAGAACAGCTTCGTCACCATCACCGGCAATATCGGCGCGCGCACGCTCGACCTGCGCGGCCTGGCACCGCAGCGCACGCTGGTGCTGGTCAACGGCCGCCGCTTCATCCCTTCCTCGCCGCAAGGCACGGTCGACCTCAACCTCATTCCGACGATGCTGATCCAGCGCGCCGAGGTGGTGACGGGCGGCGCCTCGGCCGCCTATGGTTCGGACGCCGTCGCGGGCGTGGTCAACCTCATCCTCGACACCCGCTTCACCGGCCTCAAGGCGCAGGCGCAATATGGCATCTCGCAGGAAGGCGAGGACGAGAACTACCAGTTCGGCCTGATTGGCGGCATGTCCTTCGCCGACGATCGCGGCCATGTGGTGGCCGGCTTCGAATATGCCGACAATCGCGGCATGGGCGGCTGCTTCAGCATCGACTGGTGCGCGATGGAATATTCCAACTTCACCAACAATGACTGGATCGCGCCGACCGCGGACAATCCGCACCCCAACAATGCGCTGCCCAATCGCGTCACCCTGCCGCACAAGCATCCGACGCTCATCACCCCCGGCCTCATCAACTCGCCCGGCGCAGGCGGCAGCCCGCTGCTGCGCGGCACCTATTTCCAGCCGGACGGCACGCCCGTCATCAACGGCTGGGACTATGGCATGTGGCCCTCCACCTTCGCGCAGGTCGGTGGCGACGGGCATCTGGACGACCCGTTCACCTCGGCGCACCTCATGAAGGGCCCGGTGCGACGCTGGGCCGCCTATCTCCATGGCGAATATGAGCTGACCGACAACGTCAAGGCCTTCACCGAGCTCTCCTATGGCGATGTGATCGGCTGGCAGAACGGCGCGCAGTTCCGCGAGACCGCGATCACCATCCGCCGTGACAATCCCTATCTGCCGGAGGAGATCCTCGCCCTGATGGGGCCGGATCAGGCCTCGATCGCGCTGGCGCGCGACGGCGACGATTTCGGCGTCGCCAAATATCGCGGCGAGAACAGGACGTTCCGCGGCGTCCTTGGCGTGGAGGGCGAGGTCGGCGGCGGCTGGAAGTGGGACATCTACTATCAATATGGCCACAACCAGTATGACCAGGAAATGGCCAACAACCGCATCAACGCGAACTGGGCCAAGGCAGTCGACGCCGTGCGCAACGAGGCCGGCAACATCGTCTGCCGCGTGAATGCGGACGCCAATCCGGCCAATGACGATGCGGCCTGCGTGCCCGTCAACCTGTTCGGCGAGAACCAGTGGGACCCGGCGGCCAAGGCCTATATGTATGGCACCGGCTGGCAGACCGCGACGATCCAGCAGCATGTGGTCGCCGCCAATCTCCAGGGCAATCCGTTCGACACCTGGGCCGGCCCGGTCTCGCTGGCGGGCGGCCTCGAATATCGCCGCGACAGCATCGACGGCGATGCCGATCCCATCTCGCTCGTCAATGGCTGGTATGTCGGCAATGGCAGCGCGGTCTCCGGCGACGTCTCGGTCCGCGAGGGCTATCTGGAGACGATCGTTCCGCTCGCGGTCGACGCGCCCTTCGCGAAGAATCTCGAGCTGAACGCGGCGGTGCGCTTCACCGATTATTCGACCAGCGGCAGCGTCACCACCTGGAAGGTCGGCGGCACCTGGGACATCACCGACTGGTTCCGCCTGCGCGGCACCCGCTCGCGTGACATCCGCGCGCCCAACCTGCTGGAGCTGTTCGGCTCGACCACCTCGGTCTCCTCGCGCGTGGTCGACAACGAAGGCGTGCAGTGGCTGCCGCGCGTGTTCACCGGCGGCAATCCCAACCTCAACCCGGAAACCGCCGACACCTGGACGGTCGGCGCCGTGTTCAGCCCGAAATGGGGCTTCCTGGACGGGCTGCGCCTCTCGGTCGACTATTATGACATCCAGATCGACGATGCGATCAGCCAGGTCGGCGGCCAGACGATCGTGGACCGCTGCTTCGCGGACATGAGCTCGGACTTCTGCGATCTCGTCACTTTCAGCCCGACCAACCCGGGCGAGATCACCGAGGTGCGCAATCCCTGGCTCAACCTCAACACGCTGATCGTGCGCGGCATCGACATCGAGGGCGACTATCGCCTGCGGCTCGACGACGGGCAGAGCCTGAGCTTCCGCGTGCTGGCCTCCTATGTGAAGGACTATATCACCGTCGATTCCGTCGGCGCGATCGACCGCGCCGGCCAGACCGGCGTGCAGACGGGCGCCCTGCCCGGCCTGCCGCGCTGGACCGTCAACGGCACGATCAACTATGACAGCGGCCCGTTCAACTTCAACATGCAGGGCCGCTTCATCTCGGCCGGCGTCATGGACGTGACGCTGGTCGGCCCGACCGATCCGGGCTACAGCACCGACCTGCCGAACAGCATCAGCGACAACCATATCGAGGCGATGTTCTACCTGGATGTCGGCGCCAGCTACACGTTCAATCTGGCCGACGACCGCAAGCTGCAGATCTTCGGCGCGATCAAGAACCTCCTCAATCCCACGCCGCCGGTGAACGTCTATAGCGGCTCGGGCACCAATCCGTTCCTGTTCGACATGGTCGGCCGCCGCTTCACCATCGGCGCGCGGGTCTCGCTCTGAGGCGGTTTCTCCTTCCCTCCTGACTGACGCGCCGGGAAGAGACGATCTCCCCGGCGTTTTTTTTGAGCACCGCGCCCAAGATCGGCATCACTCTTCCATCCCGTTCTTATATGTTCTTATATAGTGCAGGTATAATGCAGGTTGCTCCAAGGCGCCGTGAACGCCGATCGCCCCCTCCCGCTTGCGGGAGGGGAGATGCAGGCCGTTATTGTCTTGCGCGCATGGCTGAGGCAAGGGAGACGCGGGCCGCGCGTCGATGCGGCCGCGGATTCAGACCTGACGGGAACGCGTGATGAGTTCACTGGACAAGCCGGTTGTGTTGTTTGGCGGCGGCGGCTTTCTCGGCCGCCAGGTGGCGCAGGAGCTGCTGACACGCGGCTACCGCATCCGCATCGCGCAGCGCGACGTGCGCGCCACCCAGGCCATCCGCTCGCTCGGCGATATGGGCCAGACCCAGTTCGTGGCGATGGACATCACCAAGGCCGATCAGGTCGCCGCCGCGCTGGCCGGGGCCGGCGCCGCGGTCAATCTCGTCGGCCTGCTCAGGGGCGCCATGCAGGCGGCGCATGTGACCGGCGCGCGCAACATCGCGCAGGCCGCCGCGGCCGCCGGCCTCGAAGCGCTGGTCCATGTCTCCGCCATCGGCGCCGATCCGGCAAGCGCCTCGGCTTATGGTCGCACCAAGGGCGAAGGCGAGGCCGCCGTGCGCGCCGCCTTCCCGCGCGCGACGATCGTCCGTCCCTCGATCCTGTTCGGCCGGGATGACGGCTTCACCAACCGCTTCGCCCAGTTGATCGCGACCGGATCGGCAGTGCCGCTGCTCCATGTCGTGCCGCTGATCCGCGGCGGGACCCGTTTCCAGCCCGTCCATGTCGGCGATGTCGCGCGGGCGATCGCCATGGCGGTCGAGGCGCCCGACCGGTTCGGCGGCGAGACCTATGAGCTGGGCGGCCCGGACGTGATGACGCTGGCGCAGATCAACAGCTGGATCGCCGAGCAGACCTGCCGCCGCGTGCATTTCCTGCCGATCGCGGACCCGCTCGCCAAGGCGATGGCGACGCTCACCGGCTGGGCGCCCGGCGCGCCGATCACGCGCGACCAGTTCCAGATGCTGCTCAAGGACAATGTCGTGGCGCCGGACGCCAAGGGCATCGACAGCTTCGGCATCCGGCCGGGCCCGCTCGCCGCCTTCGCCCCGGCCTGGCTCGCGCAATATCGCAAGCAGGGCCGCTTCGGCCGCGCCGTCGACGCCTGATCCGCTTCCCCGGCCGGTCCCGGCCGCCTTCCCGACAGGATGTTCGCCATGGACAGCCATCTCCTGACCGTCATCCTGCTCGGCATCGTCGAAGGGCTGACCGAGTTCCTGCCCGTCTCCTCGACCGGCCATCTCATCCTCGCGAGCGAGCTGCTCGGCTATGATTCCGCGGAATGGGCCACGTTCAACGTCGTCATCCAGCTCGGCGCGATCCTCGCCGTCATCGTGCTCTATTGGCGGACCTTCTGGACCGTCGCCCTGGGCCTCCTCGGCCGCGAGTCCGGCGCGTGGCGGTTCGTCGCCAATCTGCTGCTCGCCTTCCTGCCCTCGGCCGTGCTGGGCCTCGCGCTGCACAACCAGATCGAGGCGCTGCTCGGGGCGCCCAGGGTGGTCGCCGTGGCGCTGGTGCTGGGCGGCATCGCCATCCTGCTCATCGAGCGGCTGATCGGCACGTTCCGCTTCCACGGCGTCGCCGATATCCCGTTCGCCCGCGCCTTCGGCATCGGCCTCATCCAGTGCCTCTCCATGGTCCCCGGGGTCAGCCGCTCGGGCGCGACGATCATGGGCGCGCTGGCGCTCGGCGTCGATCGCCGGACCGCCGCCGAATTCTCCTTCTTCCTCGCCATCCCCACCATGCTGGGCGCGACCACGCTGGAAAGCTGGAAGAATCGCGAGGCGCTGATGAGCGCGGCGGTCAATTGGGGCGACATCGCCATCGGCTTCATCGTCGCCTTCATCGTCGCGATCCTCGTCATCAAATGGTTCGTCGGCCTGGTCTCGCGCCAGGGTTTCGCGCCGTTCGCCTGGTATCGAATCGTGGCGGGAATCGTCGCATTCCTGTGGCTTACGGCCAGATAGGTCCATATCGGACTTATTTGCCGCCTAATATTGTTGCAGGGGCGAGAAAATATCGCTCATCGACTGGATTTAAGGACAGATTAGCTGTCTTATATTCACTGAATCGCGTGACTCGGCAATTTCTTGACGCTATCGCGCTCCACGTTGAAACGGAGCGCATGCGATGGCTGAAAATCCTATGCTGAAATTTGTCGTGCGCGCGCAGTCCTATCCGGACAAGCGCGCCGTCGGCGAGCGCGCGCATGATTTCAGCGAGATCAGCCGCAGCTTCGCGGCGGAAGGCGCCGAGGATCAGGCCGCGCGCTGCTCGCAATGCGGCGTGCCCTATTGCTCGGTCCACTGCCCGCTGCACAACCATATCCCCGACTGGCTGCGCCTCACCGCCGAGGGCCGCCTCCGCGAGGCCTATGAGCTTTCCAACATGACCTCGACCATGCCGGAGATCTGTGGCCGCATCTGCCCGCAGGACCGGCTGTGCGAGGGCAATTGCGTCATCGAATTCTCCGGCCACGGCGCCGTCACCATCGGCTCGGTCGAGAAATTCATCACCGACACCGCCTGGGCGGAAGGCTGGGTGGAGCCGGTGCAGGTCGGCGAGGCCACCGGCCAGTCGGTCGGCATCATCGGTGCAGGCCCCGGCGGCCTCACCGCTGCCGAATATCTGCGCGCCGCCGGCCATGAAGTGCATGTCTACGACCGGCATGACCGCGCCGGCGGCCTGCTCACCTACGGCATTCCCGGCTTCAAGCTGGAGAAGCCCGTCGTCATGCGCCGCGTCGCGCGGCTGGAGCAGGCGGGCATCCACTTCCATCTCGGCTTCGAGGTCGGCCGCGACGCGTCGCTCGCCGAGCTGCGCGAACGCCATGACGCGATCCTGATCGCCACCGGCGTCTACAAGGCACGCGACATGAAGATGCCCGGCGTCGGCGCGCCTGGCATCGTCAGGGCGCTGGACTTCCTCACCGCCTCCAACCGTGCCGGCTTCGGCGACCATGTGCCCGAGCATGAGGACGGCTCGCTGCTCGCCACCGGCAAGGATGTGGTGGTCGTCGGCGGCGGCGATACCGCCATGGACTGCGTGCGCACCGCCGTGCGGCAGGGCGCGAGGAGCGTGCGCTGCCTCTATCGCCGCGACCGCGCCAACATGCCCGGCTCGCAGCGCGAGGTGCAGAATGCCGAGGAGGAGGGCGTCGAGTTCGTCTGGCTCGCCGCGCCCGTCGCCTTCGAGGGCACGGAGCAGGTCGCCGGCGTGCGGCTCACCCGCATGCGCCTTGGCCAGCCCGATGCGTCCGGGCGCCGCAGCCCCGAGCCCGAGCCCGGCAGCGAGGCGAGCATTCCCGCCGATCTCGTCATCAAGGCGCTCGGCTTCGATCCCGAGGAGTTGCCGGTGCTGTTCGGCGAGCCGGCGCTGGCCGTCACCCGCTGGGGCACGCTGCGCGTCGACCATCGCACCATGATGACCAGCATCGACGGCGTGTTCGGCGCCGGCGACATCGTGCGCGGCGCCAGCCTGGTCGTCTGGGCGATCCGCGACGGGCGCGACGTCGCCGACCATATCCACGCCTGGCTGCGCGAGAAGGCGAGGACCAGGGAAAGGGCCGCGGCATGAGGCGCGTCATCCTCGCGAGCCTGCTGGCCCTGTCGGCGGCCGGATCGGCCCTGCCCGTCCGCGCGGCCGATCCCGCGCCCGCCGTTGAGGCGGAGGTTTTCGATCCGGCCTTGCTGGAGAAGGCGCATGTCCTGGTCGACCTCGTCCTGCCGCCCGCCGAGCGCGACAAGATGTTCGAGGGCATCATGAACGCGACCATGTCCAACATGCTGGCCGGCATGATGGACGGCCAGACCCAGCTGCGCGACCTCATGAACCAGAATGAGGAGATCAGGACGGAGTTCGTGGCGTTCATCGACCGGCAGCGCCAAATGGCGCTCGACGATCTGCGCGCGACGACGCCCGATCTGGTCGATGCCTATGCGCATTTCTATGCGCGCAATTTCACGGCCGCCGAGATGGACGAGGTCATCGCCTTCGTCCGCACGCCCGCCGGCGCGAAATATATGCGGCAATCGAGCACGATCATGGCCGACCCGGACGTCGCCGCCTGGCAGCGCCGGATCACGGCCCGCCAGCAGGCCCGCACGGAGCAGGAGATCCGGGCCCTGTCCGAGAAGATCACGACGATCCTCCAGAACAATGGAGCACAAAATGGTTCCTGAGCGCGAACGCGAGCGCCTGGCCCGCGAGGGCATGTATCGTCCCGAGTTCGAGAGCGATGCCTGCGGCGTCGGCCTGATCGCCGCGACCGACGGCAAGCCCTCGCGCCGCGTGGTCGAGAGCGCGATCGACGCGCTGAAGGCGGTCTGGCACCGTGGCGCCGTCGATGCGGACGGCAAGACCGGCGACGGCGCCGGCATCCATGTCGACCTGCCCGCGCGCTTCTTCGACGACGCCATCTCCGCCTCGGGCCACAAGCCCCTGCCCAACCGGCTGGCTGTGGGTATGGTGTTCCTGCCGCGCACCGATCTCGGCGCGCAGGAGACCTGCCGCATGCTGGTCGAGGCCGAGATCATCCAGGCCGGCTACAAGATCTACGGCTGGCGCCAGGTGCCGGTCGACGTCTCGGTGATCGGCGAGAAGGCGCAGCGCACGCGGCCGGAGATCGAGCAGATCCTCATCGCCGGCCCCATGCCCGAGGCGCAGGATGTCGCCGAGTTCGAGCGCGATCTCTATCTTGTGCGCCGGCGCATCGAGAAGAAGGTGGTCGAGGCGCAGATCAATGATTTCTACATCTGCTCGCTCTCCTGCCAGTCGATCGTCTACAAGGGCCTGTTCCTCGCCGAGAGCCTGTCGGTCTTCTATCCGGACCTCGTCGACGAGCGGTTCGAGAGCCGCGTCGCCATCTTCCACCAGCGCTATTCGACCAACACCTTCCCCGAATGGTGGCTGGCCCAGCCCTTCCGCAGCCTTGCCCATAATGGCGAGATCAACACGATCCGCGGCAACAAGAACTGGATGCGGAGCCATGAGATCAAGATGGCCGCCCTCGCTTTCGGCGAGCAATCGGGCGACATCAAGCCGGTGATCCCGGCCGGCGCATCGGACACCGCCGCGCTCGACGCGGTGTTCGAGACGCTGTGCCGCGCCGGCCGGGATGCGCCGACCGCCAAGCTGATGCTGGTGCCCGAGGCCTGGCAGCATGACGAGGACGTGCCCGAGGCCCATCAGCAGATGTACGAATATCTGGCCTCGGTGATGGAGCCGTGGGACGGCCCCGCCGCCCTTGCCATGACCGACGGCCGCTGGGCGGTCGCGGGCATGGACCGCAACGCGCTGCGTCCGCTGCGCTACACGCTCACCGACGATGATCTGCTGATCGTGGGATCGGAGACCGGCATGGTAGTCGTGCCGGAGACCTCGGTGGTGCGGAAGGGCCGGCTCGGCCCCGGCCAGATGATCGCGGTCGACCTGGATGCCGGCCGGCTGTTCGACGATCGCGCGATCAAGGACCGCATCGCGTCCGAACGGCCCTATGCCGACTATGTGAAGGGCTTCCGCACCGCGGCGGACCTGCCGCCGCCCGCGGAGGGCGCGCGGCCGGACTGGGACCGCGCGGAGCTGACCCGCCGCCAGATCGCCGCCAACCTCACCATGGAGGATATGGAGCTGATCCTCGCCCCGATGGTCGAGGACGGCAAGGAAGCGGTCGGCTCGATGGGCGACGACGCGCCGCTCGCCGTCATCACCGACAAGCCGCGCACGATCAGCCATTTCTTCCGGCAGAATTTCAGCCAGGTCACCAATCCGCCGATCGACTCCCTGCGTGAGCGGCATGTGATGAGCCTCAAGACGCGCTTCTCCAACCTCGCCAACATCCTGGAGGAGGATGCGCAGAACAGCGACGTGCTGGTGCTCGATTCCCCCGTCCTGCTCTGCGAGGATTGGTCGCGGCTCAAGCGCTATTTCGGCAAGGTGGTCGCCGAGATCGACTGCACCTTCCCGGTCGATGGCGGCGAGAATGCGCTGCGGGCGGCGATCGGCCGCATCCGCGACGAGGCGGAGATCGCCGTGCGCGCCGGGCAGACCGAGCTGTTCCTCTCGGACGAGAATGTGGGGCCGGAGCGGATCGGCATCGCCATGGTGCTGGCCGCCGCCGCCGTGCACACCCATCTGGTGCGCAAGGGCCTGCGCTCCTACTCCTCGATCAACGTGCGCACCGCCGAGTGCTTGGACCCGCATTATTTCGCGGTGCTGATCGGCGTGGGCGCGACCACGGCCAACGCCTATCTCGCAGAGGCGTGCATCGTCGACCGCCATGCGCGCGGCCTGTTCGGCGACCGCACGCTGGCGACCTGCCTCGAAAATTACCGCAAGGCCGTGAACGAGGGCCTGCTCAAGATCATGAGCAAGATGGGCATCGCGGTCATCTCCTCCTATCGCGGCGGCTATAATTTCGAGGCGGTCGGCCTCAGCCGCGCGATCGTCAACGACCTGTTCCCGTCCATGCCCTCCAAGATCTCCGGCGAGGGCTATGCCTCGCTGCAACTCAATGCGCGCGACCGGCACAGGGCGGCCTATGGCAAGGCGGTGGCCCATCTGCCGGTGGGCGGCTTCTACCGCCAGCGCGCGGGCGGCGACACCCATGCCTATACGGCGCAGCTGATGCACCTGCTGCAGACCGCCGTCGCGACGGACAGCTATTCGAGCTACCTGCAATTCTCGCGCGGCGTGCAGGAGTTGCCGCCGGTCTATCTGCGCGACCTGCTGGAGTTCGTCTATCCGGACAGCGCGATCCCGATCGACGAGGTCGAGGCGATCACCGAGATCCGCAAGCGCTTCGTGACGCCGGGCATGTCGCTGGGCGCCTTGTCACCCGAGGCGCATGAGACGCTGGCCATCGCCATGAACCGCATCGGCGCGAAGGCCGTCTCCGGCGAAGGCGGCGAGGACCGCGCCCGCTTCAAGCCCTATGAGAATGGCGACAACGCCAATTCGAGCATCAAGCAGATCGCCTCCGGCCGCTTCGGCGTCCATGCCGAATATCTGGGCGCCTGCGAGGAGATCGAGATCAAGGTCGCGCAGGGCGCCAAGCCCGGCGAGGGCGGCCAGCTCCCCGGTTTCAAGGTGACCGAGTTCATCGCCAGGCTGCGCCACTCGACGCCCGGCGTGACACTCATCTCGCCGCCGCCGCACCATGACATCTATTCGATCGAGGATCTGGCGCAGCTCATCTATGACCTGAAGCAGATCAACCCGCGCGCGCGCGTCTGCGTCAAGCTGGTCGCCCAGGCCGGCATCGGCACGGTGGCGGCCGGCGTCGCCAAGGCGCATGCGGACGTGATCCTCGTCTCGGGCAATGTCGGCGGCACCGGCGCCTCGCCCTTCACCAGCATCAAGTTCGCGGGGCTTCCGTGGGAAATGGGCCTGGCGGAAGCCAATCAGGTGCTGACGCTCAACGGCCTGCGCCACCGCGTCAAGCTGCGCACGGACGGCGGCCTCAAGACCGGGCGGGATATCGTCATCGCTGCCATCCTGGGCGCCGAGGAGTTCGGCATCGGCACGCTGAGCCTCGTCGCCATGGGCTGCATCATGGTGCGCCAGTGCCACTCCAATACCTGCCCGGTGGGCGTCTGCGTGCAGGACGAGCGGCTGCGCGCCAAGTTCACCGGCACGCCGGAGAAGGTCATCAACCTCATGACCTTCATCGCCGAGGAAGTGCGCGAGATCCTGGCGCGTCTGGGCTGCCGCAGCCTCAACGAAGTGATCGGCCGCACCGAGTTCCTCAAGCAGGTGAGCCGCGGGGCCGAGCATCTCGACGATCTCGATCTCAACCCCATCCTCGCCAAGGTGGACGCGCCCGACGAGATGCGCCGCTTCAGCATCCTGACCTTCCGCAACGAGGTGCCGGACAGCCTGGACGCGCAGATGATCGCGGACGCGCGCGCCGTGTTCGAGCGCGGCGAGAAGATGCAGCTCACTTACACGGTGCGCAACACGCATCGCGCCGTGGGCACGCGCTTCTCGGCGATGGTGACGCAGAAGTTCGGCATGTCGGCCCTCGCCGACGGCCATGTCCATGTCCGCCTGCGCGGCACGGCGGGGCAATCGCTCGGCGCGTTCCTCTGCAAGGGCATCACGCTGGAAGTGTTCGGCGACGCCAATGACTATGTCGGCAAGGGCCTGTCGGGCGGCATCATCGCGGTGCGGCCGATGGTGTCGAGCAGTCTCGCCAGCCAGGAGAACACCATCGTCGGCAACACCGTGCTCTACGGCGCCACGGCCGGCAAGCTGTTCGCGGCCGGCCAGGCGGGCGAGCGCTTCGCGGTGCGCAATTCCGGCGCGGATGTCGTGGTGGAGGGCTGCGGCGCCAATGGCTGCGAATATATGACCGGCGGCACCGCCGTGATCCTCGGCCAGGTCGGCGCCAATTTCGGCGCGGGCATGACCGGCGGCATGGCCTTCATCTATGATGAGAGCCGCAGCTTCGCCGCGCGCGCCAATCCCGAGAGCATCGTCTGGCAGCGCCTCGCCGGGGCGCATTGGGAAGAGCTGCTCAAGAGGCTGATCGAGGAACATGTCGCGCGGACGGACAGCGCCTGGGCAAGCGCCATACTGCATGGCTGGGAGCACAACCGCCACCTTTTCTGGCAAGTGTGCCCGCGCGAGATGATCGACCGGCTGGAGATTCCGCTCACGGACATGGCCGAGACCGTCGCCGCGGAATGAGCCGGCATCCGCCTTTCCCGCCGCTTGTGTCAAATGGAGACAGGCGGCACAGCCATCATCAAGTTGCGGGGCGAAATTTGCCTAAGCATCTGTTAACGCTCCGTGCGAGCGCGACTCAGGCGCTGCGGGAGGCTAAGGTGTCACGTTCCAGATCGATGGCCGTCATCGCGGGTGCATTGTTCCTCGCGATCGCTCCGACCGGCGCGATGGCCGGTCCGCTGTGGACTCCGCCGCATAAACCGTCGCCAAAGGCACCGACCGACGTGCCGGCGCCGCCTGTGGCGTTGCTGTTCGGAATGGGCGCCCTTGGCCTCCTGTGGGGCCGTCGGCTCGGCAACAGACGCGACAGATACTGAGATCGCCCAGGGACAGGGAGGCAATGGGAATGGGTCGCTGTGGCGGCCCATTTTTTTGGTCCGCCGGTTTGGTTTGGCTCATCGGAGCCCAAGGTCAGACAAGCTCAGTGCTCCTGCGGAAGCAGGAGCACTTGCTGGTTCCATTTGAACGGGACAGACTCAGAGCGAAGCGTGACCGGATAGACCCGTTCGTCCTGAGCTTGTCCTTCCTCGCTCCGCATGAAGAAAAAGCGGCCCTTCGACAAGCTCAGGGCGAACGGAAGGCAGGACCATGAATCCGTCCGTTCAAAACCCGGCCTGAGGTGTCGGCTCGGAAATTTCGGGCGCAGTCTTGTCCGTCTCGGGCGGGAGCTTGAGCGCCGGCGCGGCGGGCGGCGTCGATGCGGGCTGGGGCGCGGGTTCCGGCAGGAGCAGCCGGTCTTCCGAATGATAGGGCGGCATCGGCGCGAGCGCGCTTTCATTGCCGAGGATCATGTCATTGTGCAGGCCGGCATCGCAGCCCTGGCAGCTATAGCCTTCGGGCGAGGCCAGTTGCGCGGCCGGCGGCAGGACGGGCTGATCGTCCGGGTTGCCGGCCGGGACGGTTCCGCCATCGATCGTCATCTCGCCGTCATTGCCGGCCCCGCTCCGGCCCGGTCCGTTCGCCACGAACGAACCAAGCGCAAGGCCCGCGCCCCCGCCGACCAGGGCAATGACGGCAACCACGAGCAGGCGGCGCGCAAGAGGATTCATGTCCTCCTCTCTAGCAGACCGGCCGGACAATGACAGCCTCGGCTTGGAAGGCAACGGCCGCCGCGCGACTCCCCTTGCGCCGCCCGCATACCGGATTAAGGAGCATCCCCCATGTGGCATCTTCACCAGTTCACGCTCTGCCCCTTCTCCCGCAAGGTGCGATTCCTGATGGCGGAAAAGGGCATCGTCTATGAGCTGGTGCGCGAGACGCCCTGGGCGGCCAGCGACGAGTTCCTCGACCTCAACCCGGCCGGCATGACGCCCGCGCTGCATGACACGGACGGCGCGACCAAGCTCGCCGACAGCCAGGCGATCTGCGAATATTTCGAGGAGACGGTGGAGCAGTTCCCGCTCATCTCCGGATCGGCGGCCGCGCGGGCGGAGATCCGGCGGCTGACCGCCTGGTTCGACCAGATCGTCTACCGCGACGTGGTGGCCCCCCTGCTCAACGAGCGGATGATCAAGCGCATCGTCACTCGCGCCGCGCCGGACGCAGGCGCGCTGCGCGAGGCGATGCGCCGGGCCAACACCCATATGGACTATATGGACTGGCTGCTCGATCATCACAGCTGGATGGCCGGCGGCACGATGAGCCTCGCCGACATCGCCGCAGCCGCGCATATCTCCGTCGCGGACTATCTGGGCGGCATCGATTGGGAGGGGCACAGGCCCACCAAGCGCTGGTATGCCGCCATCAAGTCCCGTCCCTCCTTCCGGCCGCTGCTGGCCGAGCGGATGGATGTCGTCACGCCGCCCAAATATTACGACCAGCCGGATTTCTGACCCCGGGGGCAGGCGCCATATCCCCGCGAAGGCGGACAATGGCGGCCCTACCTCACTCGTCGGTCTCGCTCGCGATATAGACGCGGTTGCGGCCATGCTGCTTGGCCAGGTAGAGCGCGCGGTCGGCCGCCTTGAGCGCGTCGCGCGGCTCCGGATAGGCGAAGACGTCGGCGACGCCGCCCGAGAATGTGACCTGCTCCATCCGCTGCCCGGTCTTGCGGTCCACCAGATTGCGGTGAGCCAGGTCGGCCCGCGCATCGTCCACCATCTTCGCCGCGTCCGCGATCGAAAGCCCGCGGAACAGCATCACGAATTCCTCGCCGCCATGCCGGGCGACATGACATTTGTCGTCGGAGATCCTGGCGAGCAGCCCGGCGACGAACCTGAGCACACGATCGCCCGCATCATGGCCATGGCTGTCGTTGATGACCTTGAAATGGTCGATGTCGCAGAAGGCGATGCTGAGTGGTTCGCCCCGCTCCTGCGCGATCAGGCTTTCCTCGCGCAGCGTGCTCTCGAAGCTGCGCCGATTGGGCAGGCCGGTGAGATGGTCCTGCTCGGCGGCGCGGCGCGCCGTCTCCAGATTCTTCTGGAGCAGGCGCGTCTGCTTCTGCCCCTCGCGCATCTTGCCTTCGACCTCGCGGGTCTTCTCGATCATCGCGCGAGTGAGCGAGACGAGGTTGGAGATCGTCTCGCCGCCGGCACTGTCGCCATTCAGCGCCGCCGCCTGCTTCTGCAGCGCGGCGCCGAAATCCTTGGCGCTGTTGCTCGACTGGTCGGCGATGCCGGTCAATGCGTCGAGATTGGCTTCGACCTGCACGAGCATCTCGCCCAGCGTGTCGGGCGTGAGCTCCTCCGCGCGCTGCTCGGCGATGATCTGCTCGGCCATGCCGTTGGTCAGGCGCCCCTTGTCGTGGAGGATGGCGCGGACCGCCTTCTCGATCGAGAGATCGTTCCCGGTGATATAGTCGAGCGCCAGGCCGAAATTGAGCGGCGTGAGATCGAGATCATGCGCGAAGAGGAAATTGCCCACATCGTCATACAGCGCGCGCCGCCGCTCGACCTCGCGCTGCTGGCGCGCATTGCCGGCATCGCGCACGGGCAGCGGCGTGAGGTCCCTCGCTGCCGGCCCGCCATCCCCGATTCCCAGCATCCGGCCGAGCCTGGCGATCCGCCCGCCCAGGCCGTCCGATGACATCTGCGTGGCCGCCATTGCATTGCCTCCTCCAATATCTCCCACCTAGACCCGCGTGGTAAACAAAGCTTTGAGCATTGCTCCGGAATGGCGCGAAATCCGCCTGCTCATCGAAGGTTCAGAAAATGAGTGCGAGAGACGATCGGGCACCCCCTGCCAGGAGACGGTCCCTGCGACACTCTGCGACAAGTTTCGATGTGACCGCGGCACCGTTCGCGCCTAGACTGGCCTCATGACGATCATCTCAGCCGGCCGGTTCTGGCTCGCGGCCGCCTTATCCACAGTCCTGATCCTGTCGCCGCCGGTCGCCGCACAGACCGCCGCGCCGACTGCCGTCCAGCCCGCGCCGCCGGCAGCCGCCGCGCCGGCGCCACGCCCCTGGCTCTACGAGAAAAGCGATGTCCCCATGGACACCGCCTGGCATTTCGGCGTGCTGGAAAACGGCTTGCGCTATGCCGTCCGCCACAATGAAGTGCCGGCAGGCCAGGTCTCCATCCGGGTGCGGGTCGATGTCGGGTCGCTGATGGAGGAGCCCGGCGAGGAAGGCTTTGCCCATTTCATCGAGCATCTCTCCTTCCGCGGCTCGCGCGAGGTGCCGGACGGCGAATCCAAGCGCATCTGGCAGCGCCTCGGCGCGTCCTTCGGCAGCGACAGCAATGCCCAGACCACGCCGACTGGCACGACCTATGCGCTCGACCTGCCCTTTGCCAATCCGGCCGGTGTCGACGAAAGCCTGCGCATCCTCGCCGGCATGATCGAGGCGCCCAACATCGTGCCTGCAGCGGTCGATGCGGAACGCGCCGTGGTGATGGCGGAGCGCCGCGAGAATCTGGGACCGAGCGCGCGGGTCGGCGACCAGATCCGTACTTTCTATTTCGCCGGGCAGCGGCTTGCGGATCACAGCCCGATCGGCACGGAAGCCTCGCTGCGCGGCGCAACCCCGGACGCGCTGCGCGCCTTCCATGACCGCTGGTATCGGCCGGACCGCACCGTCATCGCCATTTCTGGCGCCATGGACGTCGCGCAGCTCGAAACCATGGTGCGCACGCATTTCAGCGGCTGGCACGTGGATGGGGCGGCCCCGCCCTTGCCCGATTTCGGCAAGCCCGACGGCCGCCAGCCCGCCACCAAGGTGATCGTCGAGGCCAGCGCGCCCTATTCCGTCGGCCTCGCCTATCTGCGCCCCTGGACCTTCAACGAGGATACGGTCGCGTTCAACGAGGCCCGCCTCGCCGATCTGCTCGCGCTGCAACTCATCAATCGCCGGCTGGAGACGGCCGCGATGGACGGCGCCAGCTTCCTGCAGGCGGACGTCGCGTTCGACAACAGCTCGCGCTCGGCCAATGCCACCTATGTGACCATCGTGCCGCTCGGCGCCGATTGGGAGAAGGCGCTGCACGACGTGCGCGCCATCATCGAGGATGCGCGCCGCACGCCGCCCAGCCAGGCGGATATCGACCGCGAGTTCGCCGCGATGGAAGCGATCTATTCCGCCCAGGTCGCCAGCGCCGCCGTCGAGACCAGCTCCGCCCAGGTCGAGAATCTGGTGGGCGCCGTCGACATTCGCGAGACCGTGGTCAGCCCGCAGGTGCAGCTCGACATCTTCCGCTCGGCGCGCCGGCTGATGACGCCGGCCGGCCTGCTCGACTCGACCCGGCGGATGTTCTCCGGCGATGCGGTGCGCGGCCTGCTCAGCATCAAGGCGGACCAGCCCGGCGCCGGCACGCGGCTGGCGACGGCGCTGCGCACGCCCGTCCCCCCCGCCGCCAATGCCCGCCTCAATGAGGCGCCCGTCACCATGGCCGATCTGCCCGCCCTGCCGCCGCCGGGCACGGTCGTCTCGCGCCAGCAGGTCGGCCGCCTGCCGATCGAGCAGGTGGATTTCTCCAACGGCGTCAAGATGCTGCTGATGGCCAATGACGCCGAGCCGGGCCGCGTGCGGATCAACGTCCGCTTCGGCCATGGCCGGCAGAGCTTCTCGCCCCGGACCGACAATGCGCTGTGGGCGGCGCCCTTCGCGCTGATGGCGAGCGGCATCGGCGATCTCGGCATGCGCGAGCTGACCGAGCTGACCAATGGGCGCCAGATCGGCCTCAATTTCGCCATCGAGGACGACGCCTTCACTTTCAACGCGGTCAGCAGCCCGCAGGACTATAAGGACCAGTTGCGCCTCTTCGCGACCAAGCTCGCTGCGCCCCGCTGGGACGAGGCGCCGCTGCGGCGCGCCATCGCGGCGGTCGAGGCCTCCTATGATCCGGTGCCCGGCACGCCATCCGAGGCGTTCGCGCGCAACCTGGAGTGGCTGATGCGCGATCGCGATGCGCGCTTCGCGCCGGCCACGCCCGCGGACCGATCGATCCTGACGCTCGATTCCTTCCGCTCGCTCTGGTCGCCGTTGCTCGATGCCGGGCCGATCGAGGTCCAGGTGTTCGGCGACGTCCAGCCGGAGGAAGCCATCCAGGCCGTCGCCACCACCTTTGGTGCGCTGCCGACACGGCTGGACCTGCCGCCGGCACCGACCGACACGGCCTTCCACTTCCCGGCGCCGGTCGCCGCGCCGATCCTGCTCAGCCATGACGGACCGACCGAGCAGGCGGCTGCCGTGATCGCCTGGCCGACCGGCGGCGGCGCCGACCGCATGCGCGAGAGCCGGCAGCTCGAGATGCTGGCGCAGATCGTCACCGACCGTCTGTTCGAGCGGCTGCGCTCGGTCGACGGCGCGGCCTATTCGCCCTCGGCGACCAGCGTCTGGCCCGAAAGCTCGAGCACCGGCGGCTATTTCTATGTCGAGGCGCAGCTCAGCCCCGACAAGATCCCTTATTTCTTCCAGTATATCAACGAGATCGTGACCGATCTGGCCCAGCATCCGGTCGACCAGGACGAGCTGGAACGTCAGGTGGAGCCCTATCGCCAGCTGCTCAACCGCGCCGTGGTCAGCAATGCCTTCTGGATGCAGCAGCTCGAGGGCTATACCAGCGATCCGCGCCGTCTCATGATCACCGCCACCATGGCGCGCGACCTGCTCGACGTGACGCCGGCCGATCTGCAGGCGCTCGCCGCGCGCTATCTCGTTCCGCAGACGAGCTGGTCGGCCATCTCGCTGGCCCGGGGCATGCCCGTGCCGCTCGTCTCCAAGGAGGCGATCGCGGCGCACGCCGCCGAGAATGCCGCGCCGGCCGGCACCGATGCCGTGGCAGGCGCCGCACCCCCGGCGACGCACTGAGCACTTGCGCCCGGCGGTCCGACCGACCAAATGGCAATGGAACGCGCGGTCCCGCTGCGGGGCCGCCGACCATCCACAGCGAGTGGCGCTCATGTTTATCGAAACCGAACAGACTCCCAATCCCGCGACGCTCAAGTTCCTGCCCGGGCGGACCGTCATGGCAAGCGGCACGCGGGACTTCGCGAGCCCCGAGGAAGCCGAGGCCTCGCCGCTGGCCGAAGCGCTGTTCGATCTGGGCGATGTCACCGGCGTGTTCTTCGGTCGCGACTTCATCTCGGTGACCGCCGCGCCGGGCGTCGCATGGAGCGACCTGCGGACCGACGTCGTCTCGATCCTGCTCGATCATTTCGCGGCGGACATGCCGCTGTTCCGCGCCGGCAGCGCGCATGACATCCGCGTGCCCGCCGAGGATGCCGAGGCGATGCTGCCCGGCGACGATCCCGAAGATGCCGACATCATCGCGCAGATCCGCGAACTCATCGACACCCGCGTGCGCCCCGCCGTGGCCAATGACGGCGGCGACATCGTCTATCGCGGGTTCGACAAGGGCACGGTCTTCCTGCAGATGCACGGCGCCTGCTCGGGCTGCCCGTCATCGACGATGACGCTCAAGAACGGGATCGAGCAACTGCTCAAACATTATGTGCCCGAAGTCTCCGAAGTCCGAGCGGTCTGACGAGTGAGAGCAGCGGGGGCGAGCGCGGCGGCGATCGATCGGGCGGGAGCATTTGCCGCATGAGCGAGCGCATCCTGGTGCTCGATTGCGCCACGCCCGCCCTCTCCGTGGCGCTGTTCGAGGGCGAGACCTGCCTTGCCGCCCATCATGAGGCGATCGGCCGGGGCCATGCCGAGGCGCTGCTTCCCGTGATCGCCGCCATGCCCGAAGGCGGGCGCTGCGATCGCATCCTCGTCGATGTCGGGCCCGGCAGCTTCACGGGCGTGCGCGTCGGCCTCGCCGCCGCCACGGCGCTCGGTTTCGCCTGGTCCGTACCTGTCGAGGGCTATGGCTGCCTCGATCTGGTCGGCGCGATGGCGCGGGCGGAGCTGGGCCTGACCGGCGCGGTCGCGGTGGTCATGATCGGCGGCCATGGCGAGCTGTTCTGGGCCATGTGCCACCCCGACATGCCGGCTGAGGTCCATTCGACGCCGGCCGCAGCGCTCGCGGCCCGGATCGACGCCCCTCTCGTGGTCGGCTCGGGCGCGGCGCAGCTGGTCGCCGCGCGCGGTCATGGCCAGGCCCATGCGCTGCTGCCGGACGCGCGCCGCGTCGGCCTGCTCGCGCCGGCTCAACATTCCCTGCCCCCCCGACCCGTCTACGGGCGCGGGGCAGATGCCCGACCGATGGCCCTGGCGAGACGCGCCTGATGGAGGAGCTGCTCACCATCCGCATGACCAGCGAGGCCCATGAGCAGGATATCGCGGACTGCATGACCGTGATGACCGCGGCCTTTCCGCCCGAATATGGCGAGGCCTGGTCGGCCTCCCAGCTCGGTTCGATGATGCGCCTGTCGGGCTCCTCGCTGGCGCTGGCGCGGATCGGCGAATGTCCGGTCGGCTTCGGCCTCATGCGCAATATCGCGGGCGAGGCGGAGCTGCTGCTGCTGGCCGTCCATCCGGACCATCGCGGCCGCGGTCACGGCACCAGGCTGCTGGATCGGTGCATGTCGGAAGCGGAGCGCGGCGGCGCCCGGGCAATGTTCCTTGAAGTCCGCTCGGGTAATCCGGCAGTACGCCTGTATAGCAGAGCCGGTTTCCTGCAATATAATGTCAGGCGCAACTATTATCTAGGCAAGAGTGGCCAACGCTATGACGCATTAAGTTTCAAGATCATTATGGTACATGATTGAGTCTTCCAAAGCTCATCAGCTTGCCATATCTAGCGAAGCGCATTAGAGGTCAATGACCCCCTACTGAGCGGGTTGCAGCAGGGCTGGTCAACTATACAACAACAGAAGGATATGACTATGTCGGACGCAAACGATGAGGTGATCGTCACCCTGACCTCTGATATTGTCGCGGCCCATGTATCGAACAACAGTGTCGCGGTGTCTGATCTGCCCACGCTCATCCAGAACGTCTATAATGCTCTTGCGGGCCTGCGACAGGAAGCTGCGCCAGTTCAGCCCAAGCCGGAACCGGCTGTCTCGATCCGCGCATCGGTCAAGCCCGACTATATTGTCTGTCTTGAAGACGGCAAGAAACTCAAGATGTTGAAGCGTCATCTGATGACCCACTATCAAATGACGCCGGACGACTATCGGGCCAAGTGGGGCCTGCCTGCCGACTATCCGATGGTCGCGCCCAACTATGCCGAACAGCGCCGCAGTCTCGCCAAGAAGATCGGCCTCGGCACATCGCGGCGTCGTGCGCGCAAATAAATCTGTCCGCGATCAGGGCGCCGGTCCGGAACCGGCCGGCGGCGCCTTCGTCCCTTTTGATGACCGCTTTCCCACTTTGCGGCTTTCCGCCGCCGTATTTTAGGCTACACAGGGCCCATGACCCGGACGATCGACATCGAGGCGCTCTGCGCCGAGCGTGGCCTGCGGATCACCGAACAGCGCCGCGTGATCGCGCGCGTCCTGTCCGAGAGCGAGGATCATCCCGACGTCGAGAAGCTGCATGCGCGCGCCTCGGCCATCGATCCCAACATCTCGATCGCCACGGTCTACCGCACCGTGCGCCTGTTCGAGGAAGCCGGCATCCTGGAACGCCATGATTTCGGCGACGGCCGCGCCCGCTACGAACCTGCCCCCGAAGCGCATCACGATCATCTGATCGACGTCGAGACCGGCAAGGTCGTCGAATTCGTCGATCCCGAACTCGAGCAACTCCAGCGCCAGATCGCCGAGAAGCTCGGCTATCGCCTCGTCGATCACCGCATGGAGCTCTACGGAGTCTCGCTCGACCGCAAGAGCTGAATGGAGACGCTGCGCGCGGCGGGCCGGCTGGTCCTGCTCGTCGGCCTCACGCTCCGTTGTGTCCTGCCGCACCTGATCGCCCGCCGGCGCGGCCATTCGCCCTGGCCGCGCTACTTCCTGGGCGCCGCCGCCAGACATGCGGGCTTCGATGTCAGGATCGAGGGCCGGCCACTCGGCTATGACGTGTTCTTTGTCGCGAATCATGTCAGCTGGATCGACATATTGGCGCTCGGCGGCGCGACCGGCTGCGCCTTCATTTCCAACGACAGCGTCCAGGCGGCGCCCATTGTCGGCTGGCTCGCCGCGCAGAACAACACGATCTTCGTGTCGCGCGAGAAACGCGGCGCGGTCTCGGAGCAGATCGACTCGGTCCGCGCTGCCATCGCCAGCCACCAGCCGATCGCCCTGTTTCCCGAAGGAACGACAGGCGACGGCGGGACATTGCTGCCGTTCAAGCCCGCGCTGTTCGCGGTGCTGCTGCCCCCGCCCCGCGCAGTGCGCATCCAGCCGGTGCTGATCGACTATGGCGCAGCCGCCCCCTTCATGGCCTGGGGAGACGGCGAATCCGGCATCGCCAATGCGCGGCGCATCCTGGGCACGCGCGGTCGGCGAACACTCACGCTGCGCTTCCTCGACCCCTTCGACCCGGGCGACCATCCCGACCGCAAGACGCTGGCCGCCGAGACACGGGCGCGGATCGCGGCGGCATGGGAGGAGCGGCAGGTCGGCGATGGATGATGGGGGAAAGCTTCCGCTTGGACCCGATATGGTATAGGGGGCTACCCTATGGCACATACAAAGTCCAACAAGGACCCGCTGCTCGCGCGGGTCCGACGCATCGCCGGCCAGATCGCCGCCATCGAGAAGGCGATCGAAAACGAAGCCGGGTGCTCGGCGGTACTGCATCAGGTCGCCGGCGTTCGAGGTGCGTTGAACGGGCTCATGGACGAACTGATCGAGGACCATCTCCGCGAGCATGTCGCTCGGCCGGACCTGTCCGATGACGCGCGTTCCGCCGGAGCCGAGGAACTGATCGCGGCGATACGCCGCTATGCGAAATAGGAGCTGCCCATGAGCCTCCGGCCCGACATCGACGCCCTGAAGCATGACCATGTCTTCCTCGGTGCCGGACATGACGAGAATGCGCGCCGGACCCTTTGGGTGGTGGCGCTCACCGCCATCATGATGGTCGGCGAGATCATCGCGGGCAGTCTGTTCAATTCAATGGCGCTGCTGGCGGACGGGTTCCACATGGCGACCCATGCCGGGGCTCTCGCGGTCGCGGCAGTGGCCTACGCCTTCGCGCGCCGCCACGCGCACAATCCTCGCTTCACCTTCGGCACCGGCAAGGTGGGCGATCTGGCCGGCTTTGCCTCGGCGCTGGTGCTTGCGATCATCGCGCTCGGCATCGGCGTGGAGTCCGTCGGACGCCTGTTCGAGCCCCGATCCGTCGCCTTCGGCGAGGCGACGCTCGTGGCCGTGCTTGGACTCCTGGTCAACATCGCCAGCGCCTTCCTGCTGTCCGGCGGGCATGGCCATCATCATGGGCACGATCATCATCACGACCAAGACCACGGGCATCATGCGGGCCATCATGACAATAATCTGCGCTCGGCTTTCTCGCATGTGCTGGCTGATGCGCTGACTTCGGTGCTCGCAATCGCGGCGCTGCTGGCCGGCCGCTATCTTGGGTGGATCTGGCTCGATCCGGTGATGGGCATTGTCGGCGGCATCGTAATCGCGGTCTGGTCATGGAATCTCCTGCGCGACACTGCGGCCGTGCTGCTCGACACCGCAGACCCCCACCTCGAGGCCGAAGTGCGCGAAGAGGTCGAGCGTGCGGGAGACGCGCATATCACCGATCTCCACATCTGGCGTGTCGGGCCGGGCGCGCATGCCGCGATCGTCAGCGTGACAGGCCGCGCCGACGGAGAGACCGTCCGCCGTCGCCTGCAGCCCGTCCATGAACTTGCGCATGTGACGATCGAGTCGCGCTGAGGTCGGGAACAGGCCCTTGCTGGCGGCGCGTTTCGGCACAGCCTGCCTGCAAGCCCGCCCGCTGCCCTCCCAAGCGGGAGGAGGACAGCGCCGCGCCTGCTCGCATCCGCACATCGTCCCGCCCACTTCCGCCATCAGGTCATCCCCTGTATAGGCCCGCCGGATGAGCAACGATGCACCCAAGCAGCAGCCCAGGACGTTCCACGTCAAATCCTATGGCTGCCAGATGAATGTCTATGACGGCGAGCGCATGGGCGAGCTGCTCGCGGACCAGGGCATGACCGCCGCGCCGGACGGCGCCGAGGCCGATCTGGTCGTGCTCAACACCTGCCACATCCGCGAGAAGGCCGCGGAGAAGGTCTATTCCGAGATCGGACGCCTGCGCCGCGAGGATGGCTCGCGCCCGATGATCGCCGTCGCCGGCTGCGTCGCCCAGGCCGAGGGCGCCGAGATCACCCGCCGCACCCGCATGGTCGACATCGTCGTCGGCCCGCAGGCCTATCATCGCCTGCCCGGCCTGATCGAGGCCGCGCGCGCCGGCCGCGAGGCTGTGGACACGGACATGCCCGCCGCTTCCAAGTTCGACGCCCTGCCCGACCGGCCACGCCGGGCGAGCCCGAGTGCCTTCCTCACCGTGCAGGAAGGCTGCGACAAATTCTGCACCTATTGCGTGGTGCCCTATACGCGCGGCGCCGAGATCAGCCGTCCGTGGCGCGACATCCTCGATGAAGCGCGCCGGCTGGTGGACGCGGGCGTGCGCGAGATCACCCTGCTCGGCCAGAATGTCAACGCCTGGGCCGGCGAGGACGAGGCCGGCCGCGCGCAGGGCCTCGACGGCCTCGCCCGCGCGCTGGACCGCATCCCCGGCCTCGCACGCATCCGCTACACGACCAGCCACCCCAACGACATGACACAGGGGCTGATCGACGCCCATGCCGAGCTTCCCTCGCTGATGCCGTTCCTGCACCTGCCGGTCCAGTCGGGCAGCGACCGCATCCTCAAGGCGATGAACCGCAGCCACAGCCGCGACTCCTATCTGCGCATCATCGAGCGGGTGCGCGCGGCGCGGCCGGACATCGCGCTCTCGGGCGACTTCATCGTCGGCTTCCCCGGCGAGACCGACGCCGAGTTCGAGGAAACACTGAGCATCGTGCGCGCGGTGCGCTATGCACAATGCTACAGCTTCAAATATTCCGCGCGCCCCGGCACGCCGGCCGCCGCCATGGACGGCCAGATCGCCCCGGTGCTGATGGATGAGCGCCTCGCCCGGCTGCAGGCCGCGATCAACGAGGATCAGCTGGCGTTCAACCAGGCCACCGCCGGCAAGCGCACGCAGATCCTGCTGGAGCGCAAGGGCCGCCATCCCGGCCAGTTGGTCGGCAAGACGCCTTGGCTGCAATCGGTCCATGTCGAGGCGGCCGGCGCCCGAATCGGCGACCTGATCGACGTCGACATCGTCAGCGCCGGCCCCAACAGCCTCGCCGGCATCATCGTCGCCCGGCAGGCCGCCTGAGCACGATCGCAGCCTGATCGGCTACCCCCCGGAACATCCGCCGCATCGGGCAGCGAGACTCATCTCGCCGCCCGCCATGACTCATGTCCCCATACGGCACATGAAATGAGACGAACGCCATCCCAAACCGGGACAAGTCATTTAACGGTAACGAAAAATTAACCGCACTGCCGCGCAACCGGGGCAACGGGCCCGCACCATCCAATGAAAGGACCCGACATGCTCAACAAAATGCTCGCCGCCGGTGCGGCCGCTCTCGTCATGGCCGCCTCGCCGGCTGCTGCCTCCACCACGCTCGAAGTCATCTCCGGCCCGACCGGCCAGCGCGCCGTGACGTTGCCCTTTGTCGGCCTCGCCGGCCAGAGCTTCACTGCGTTCGACACCGATCTCAGCTCGATCGGCTTCCAGTGGGAAGCGCTGAACCCCGATCATGTCAATGCGCCGATCACCCTCTCGCTGCTGTCCGGCGAGACGCTGGACGGCGCGGCGCTGTTCACCACCAGCTTCACCCTGCCCACCTCGATCAATGACCGCACGGCGACTTGGTTCGACGTCGATGTGAGCGGCTGGACCGTCACCACGGGCGAGCAGTACACGCTGGTCCTCTCCACCGACAGCTATCGCAACGGCGTGGTGCTTGGCCCGGAGATCAATATCTTCACCGGTGAAGTGCTTGGCGGCGACGCTTATGCCGGCGGCACCGCGCTGTTCCAGAACGCGCCCTACAGCGGCTTCTGCGAGACCTCGGGCCTGTGCGACCTCAACTTCCGCATCACCGCCTCCAGCCCGCAGGCCGCCGTTCCCGAGCCGCAAAGCTGGGCGCTGATGCTCGCCGGCTTCGGCCTGCTCGGCACCGTGCTGCGCACGTCGCGTCGCCGCGTGGCGGTCAACTTCGCCTGAACCCACCTTATTGAAGGACATCTGACATGAAGCTTGCAATCACTCTGGCCGCCGCGGCGGCGCTGATCCCGGCGGCGGCATCGGCCACGGGCAGCAGCCCGCTCTCCCCCTATGCGCTGACCGACGCCAGCTACACGCAGGATTTCGATTCGCTGGTGAACACGGGCACCAGCAATGTGCTCCCCGCCGGCTTCCAGATCGTCGAGATCGGCGACGGCAGCGCGGCCGACGGCGTCTATGCCGCCGGCACGGGCAGCTCCAATGCCGGCAATGCCTACAGCTTCGGCAGCGCCGGTTCGAGCGACCGCGCGCTGGGCAGCCTGGCCAGCGGCAGCGTCGACCAGGTCTATCTCGGCGGCCTGTTCACCAATGGCCTCGGCGCGACGATCACCGATCTCGCCATCGCCTTCACCGGCGAGCAGTGGCGCGCCGGCAATTCGGGCAATGACGGCCTGTTCTTCCAATATTCGCTCGATGCCACGGCCCTGGACAACGGCACCTGGACGACGTTCAGCGCGCTCGACTTCCTGCCGCTGGTCCTCTCGGGCAACACGGCGCTGGACGGCAATGCCAACAGCATGTCGATCAGCGCGGTGCTGAGCGGCCTCAGCCTGGACGCGGGCGCCAGCTTCGCGTTCCGCTGGGTCGATGAAAACTCCTCGGCCAACGATCATGGCCTGGCGATCGACGACCTGTCGATCCAGGCCACGACGGAGCAGTCGCCGGTCGTGCCCGAGCCCGCCACCTGGGCGCTCATGACCCTCGGCTTCGGCCTGGCCGGCGGCGCGCTGCGCGCCGGCAAGCAGCGGGCGCGCATCGCCTTCCGCTGAAACCAGTTCGCTTCGGCGATACTCCCCCGCCTGCAGCCTCCCACGCAGGCGGGGGACCCACCGGATCGGGCGGCGGCTATTCCGTCGGCCTCATTCGAAGAAGGCGATGCTCCGGCATTCGATGCTCTCGCGCGGCTGCGCGCCGGGCAGGCTCGTGTCCCAGAAGGCCGTGTGCGGCGTGCGCCAGGGGCGCGACCGGTCGCTGTCATGGAACTTGAAGAGCAGCGCCTCGTCGCGCGTCATGTTCGAGAAATACCACCAGCGATGGTCCGGATTGTGCCGGAAGATCGCCGCTGCCATCTGCGCATCATCGTCCATCGGCGCGAACATGGCATCGCCCTCCGGGATCCTGTCGACCACCCAGAGGATGTTGGGCGTCCCTTCATCGTCGCGCACGCTGCGCGCGTCGCAGAGCGCCAGCGGGCAATCCTGCGGCGGCGGCGAATAGGTGCGCCAGAAGCTGGAGACGATGAAGCGCCTGAACCCCGGCCCGTCCGGCCGCGCCTGCGCATAGGCGCGCTGGGCGGCGGCGCGCTGCCGGCTCGGCTCGGTGTCGACATGCACTTCGCCCGCGGGCGGCTGCACGCCGCCGCGATGCGTATAGGGCTGGTCGGCCTTCTTCTGCCGGCTGGCCAGCTCGCCCGAAGTGCGGATCATCCAGCCCATCGGCACGACCAGATCGGCGCCGAAGGCTTCGCGCACATGGCGCTCCACCTCGCCGGGATAGATACGGTCGATCATATCCGTATCACCGAAGTCGGCGATCCGGGTGGGCGCGTCGAGCAGTTGGAAGCCCTGCCGATCGAAGGAGAAATGGTCGCGAATCGCGCGCCCGTCGCGGATCGTCACCTTAAAGGGACCGTAGCGGCCCGTATTCACCTCGACGCCCGCCGAGACGAAGCGGCGATTGATGTCCGGCCCGGGCAGCAGATAGTTGAGCTGCGCTTCGACGGTGCGGACGCTGTCCTCGATGTCGACCTGCTGCACGGACATGCTGCCTCTCCCGCCAGCCCCGCTCATGCGATGGACCGGCATGGTGGGAGAATATCGCGGGGAAACGCCAGGACAAGCCGGATTTCCGCGACCCGAGCGGCCGGCCGGCTCGAACGTCGCTTCCGAGGTCCATCATCAGCCGAGGTTCAAACCATCCCGCACGCCGCTTGCGCCCGCCGGACAGGCACCATAGATTTGAGCGGAAGAGGATGTGCCGCCGATGCCCATGAACGCCGGCCAGGACGATCATAGCTGGACCTCCAGCGGCCTTGCCCGTCGCGAGGCGATCGACCAGTGGCGCGACTGGGCGGCGAGCACCATCGCCCCCATCGACGTGACCGTGTTCGACACGGACGCCTTCGCCGCGCGCTGGAGCAGCCATGGCGTCGGCCAGCTCCGTCTGCTCCAGCTCCATGCGCCGGCCCAGCGGGTCGTGCATTGCGGCACGGACGGCAGCGCGGGCCGCGCGACGCCCTCGATCCAGCTCGTCTATGCCCGGCGCGGCGCGCTCCAGACGCGCATGGCCGGCAAGCGCTTCATCGTCGAGCCCGGCCAGTTCGTGCTGCTCGACAACACCCGCTTCTACCAGATGGAGATGGAGCGCCCCCATGAGGCCATCGATCTCATGATGCCGCAGGCCTGGCTGGAGAAATATCTGCCCGATCCGGATGCGCTGCTCGCCCGGCCGATCAGCGCGAGCTCCGGCTGGGGCGTGCCGCTCGGCAGCCTCATCGAGACAATGATCGCAGGGCTGGACGAAAGCCCCCTGCCCCGCCCGCTCATCGCCGAGCAGGTGGGCGCGCTGCTCACCTTCGCGACCGGCTTCCATGAGCCCGCGCCGAGCCGCCATCGCGGCCAGCTCGCCCGCATGATCCTGCGCCGGATCGAGACCGACTATGCCGACCCGGAGCTGACCCCGGACGGCGTCGCCGCCGATCTCGGCATCTCGCGCCGCTATCTGCAGGCGCTGCTGGCCGGCGCGGGCACCAGCTTCGTGCAGGAACTCAACGCCACTCGCCTCGACCGCGCCGGCGACCTGCTCACCGATCCGCGCGCTGCCGGGCTGTCCCTGGGCGAGATCGCCTTCCGCTGCGGCTTCCTCGACCCGGGCTATTTCGCGCGGCTGTTCCGCAAGCGCTTCGGCGTGACGCCGACGCAATGGCGCGGCGGGAGCGCCGCGGCGCATTGAGCGCAGGTCAAAGGCGGGCCTCGAAGATTCCGGTTTCAGCGCATGGTTCGGGAAGTTTCCCGCCGCGATCTCCACCAGACGAGCCGCATTCTCCCTTTACAGAGGATGCAAAATGACGCCGATCCGCGTGCTGCTCGAACGCACCCAGGCCCATGCCGCCGACTTTCTGGAAGGGCTGGACAGCCGCCCGGTCAGCGCCACAATCGATGCGGCAGGCCTGCGCAAGCGCCTGGACGTGTCTCTGGAGCAAGCGGGTGTTCCGGCCGAACGCGTGATCGATGAGCTGGTCGCCGCGACCGAGGCGGGCATCTCGGCTTGGCGAGCGGACGCTTCTTCGCCTGGGTGATCGGCGGCGCCCTTCCCTCGGCGCTCGCCGCCGACTGGCTCACGGCGACCTGGGACAACAATGCCGCGCTCCACGCCTGCGGACCCGCGTCATCCGTCGTCGAGGATGTGGCGGGTGGATGGGTCAAGGACCTTCTCGAACTGCCCCGGTCCGCCTCCTTCGCCTTCACGACCGGATGCCAGATGGCGCATGTCACCTGCCTTGCCGCAGCGCGCCACGCGTTGCTGCGCGACCAGGGATGGAATGTCGAGCGCGACGGACTGGCCGGCGCACCGGCCATCCGCGTGCTTGCGACCGGGCATCGGCACGGCAGCATCGAGCGCGCGCTGCGTTTCCTCGGGCTCGGAACGGCCGCGCTGGTTCCGCTCGCGACCGACGCGGACGCGCGCGTCACCGCCGATGCGCTGGCCGCCGATCTGGCGGCGTCCGGTGCGCCCGCCATCGTCATCCTCGACGCGGCTGACCTGAATGTGGGCGCGATCGACCCGTTCGCCGAACTGGTCCCGATCGCGCGGGACGCCGGCGCATGGGTGCATGTCGACGGCGCATTCGGACTGTGGGCGCGGGCGAGCGCGCGCCATCGCGATAAGCTGGCCGGCGTCGAGCTGGCGCACTCCTGGGCGATGGACGCCCATAAATGGCTGAACACGCCCAAGGATATCGGCATCGCCATCGTTTCGGACGCGCAGGCGCATCGCGCGGCCATGACCATCAGCGCCGATTATCTGGTCTGCGGTGGCGACACGCGCGACCAGATCGACTGGACGCCGGACTGGACCCGCCGCGCGCGCGGGTTCCCGGTCTATGCGGCCTTGCGCGAACTCGGACGCGCCGGTGTCGCAGACCTTATTGACCGGAGCTGCGCGCACGCAAGCGCGCTCGCGAACGGGATCGCAGCGCTGTCCGGCGCCGAACTGGTCGCCGCGCCGACGCTGAACCAAGCGCTCGTCCGGTTCCGCTCACCGGCGCCGGACGCGACCGAGACGGATCATGACGCGCACACCATGGCCATGATCGAGGCGATCAATATGGAAGGAACGGCATTCTTCAGCGGCACGATCTGGCGAGGGCGGCGCGTCATGCGGATCAGCGTGATCAACTGGCGCACCACAGCCGAGGACATCGCGCGGACGATCGGGGCCGTCGCGCGCGTGCTCGCCGCACTGGACCCGCAGCCGGCGTCCTGACCGGCCGGACAGTCGAGCGCCGGACGCGGCAGGATTGCCTGCGCATTTGTCCGCATGGCCTTGCGCGGGAATCCTTTGGCGGATTGGGCAGAACCATTAGCATCCTCAAAAAAATAATCCGCGCGCGAACGCCGCGGATCGATGATTTGAGAGGATGACCATGAGCGACAAGACAATGGGTTTCCCGCTGCCCAGCTCGCTGAAAGTGGTGCCCGGCACGGAGGCCGCGCAAGCGGCCTATCCCTATTACACCCAGTTCCATGAGGGCGACGACGCGCGCTTCTGGTTCTACAACAGCATGCATTTCCCCGAGCCCATGCATCATTTCGACATGGTGACGGCGGAGGCGGCCTATTGCGCGCTGGGGAGCTTCAATACCCGCGTGCATGTGCTGCCCACCACCAAGGGCATCGACCACCGCATCATCAACGGGCGCGTGTTCATCGGCGGCGTGGCAGTGACCGATCCGGCCGAGATCGAGGCGCGCACGCAGGAGTTCCAGCAGCGCGCCTTCTATTATTACGAGCATTGGGAAGAGCTTTACGCCCAATGGAAGGAGAAGATGAAGGCGCTGATCGCGGAGGCGCAGGCACTGCCCGTCCCGTCACTGCCCGAGCTGGAGCCGATCGAGACCACGCATACCGGCAAGGGCGTCGCCGCCAACCATGCGCTGCTCGACACCTACCGGAAGGCGCTCGAAGGCTATTTCCGGATGTGGCACCATCATTTCGAGTTCCTGCTGCTCGGCTATGGCGCCTATCTGACCTTCTTCGACTTCTGCAAGAAGGCCTTCCCCGAGATCAGCGACCAGGCGATCAGCCGCATGGTGGCGGGCATGGAGGCCGAGATCTTCCGCCCGGACGAGGAAGTGAAGCGCCTCGCCCGCCGCGCGGTGGAGCTGGGCGTGGACGGCAAGTTCATCGACGGCGCCTCGGCGGAGGATGTGATCGCCTCGCTCGACCAGATGGGCCAGCCGGGCAAGGACTGGCTCGCCGAGCTGGAGGCCAGCCGCAACCCGTGGTTCAACGTCAATGTCGGCGACGGCTTCTATCATTATCACCGCTCCTGGAACGACGATCTCTCCATGCCCTTCGCGGCGCTGCCGGGCTATATCGCCAAGGTGAAGGCCGGCGAGACGATCGAGCGGCCGATGGAGCAGCTGATCGCCGAGCGGCAGCAGCTCATCGAGGATTATCGCGAGCTGCTGGACACGGACGAGGACCGCGCCACCTACGACCAGCTCATCACCCTCGCACATCGGGTCTTCCCCTATGTGGAAGGGCACAAATTCTACTGTGAGCATTGGTATACGAATCTCTTCTTCAACAAGATCCGCGAATATGGCGACCTGCTCTGCGTGCACGGCTTCTTCCCCGAGCCGGCGGACGTGTTCAACCTGACGCATTATGAGCTGGAAAGCGCGATCATCGACCTGATGCTGAGCTGGTCCAGCGGCGCCGAGCCGGTCGGGCCGCGGGTGTGGCCGGCCAAGGTCGCCGAGCGCAAGGCGGCGATCAAGGTCTGGGCGGAGCATGTGGTGCCGCCCGCGCTCGGCCAGGTGCCGGACGTGATCGATGATCCGGCGATCGTCATGCTGTGGGGCATCACGCGCGAGAGCCTCGACACATGGCTGAGCGCCGAACAGGGCGATCCCAACCAGCTCAAGGGCTTCGCCGCCTGCCAGGGCGTGGTCGAGGGGACGGCGCGGGTGGTCAAGTCGGTCAATGAGATCGGCCGGCTGCGGCAGGGCGACATCCTCGTCTGCCAGGTGACCAACCCGACCTGGGCACCGATCTTCCAGAAGATATCGGCCGCCGTCTCGGACATTGGCGGCTCGATGAGCCACATGGCCATCGTGGCGCGCGAATATGGCCTGCCCGCCGTGGTCGGCACGGGCTCGGCGACGCAGCGCATCAAGGACGGCCAGCGCATCCGCGTGGATGGCGGGCGTGGCATCGTGCAGATTCTCGACGCGGAACGGGTGCTGGAAGAGGCATGATGAAGTCGATGCCCCTGTTTTCGGTCGCGGTCGTCCATCCGCGCACAAACCATGTTTCAGCAAGAGCACGAGCCCATGGCCGATCAGTGCTCCTGCGAAAGCAGGAGCCTAGGGCGCATGGGCAGTGCCTCGCCGCCCTGGGCTCCTGCTTTCGCAGGAGCACATTTCCTTGCGCATTGCCATCAGCGAGTGGCCGATGATCGACGCTGCCATCGCCTGGTTCGCCGACCTGCGCATTACCGATCGCCCCATGGTGGGCGGCAAGGGGGCCAGCCTGGGTGAACTCACCCATGCGGGGATCGCGGTGCCGCCCGGCTTCGTCGTGACGACGCACGCCTTCGAGCTGTTCCTGGAAGCACTGGAAGCGCGCGCGCCGGTCCGCGCCCCTGTCGAGGCGCTCGATCCGGCCGATCTGGATGCGGTCGCGGCGCTCTCCCGGTCATTGCGCGCCCGCGTCGAACAGGAAGCCCTGCCAACGGCGCTGGAGCGGGCCATTCTCGACGCCCATGCGAGGCTCGGCGCCGCCACGGTCGCGGTGCGCTCCTCGGCCACAACCGAGGACGCGGAGGATGCGAGCTTCGCCGGGCTGCAGGACACGTTCCTCTGGGTGCCGGACGCCGCCGATACGGTGCGCCGCGTGCGCGAATGCTGGGGCAGCCTCTATTCGGTCGAGTCGATCATCTATCGCCGCAAGCATGGCCTGCCCGAGGACGGGGTCGCCATGGCCGTCGTCGTGCAGACGATGGTCGATGCGCGCAGCGCCGGCGTCATGTTCACCCGCAGCCCGCTGACCGGCGACAAGTCGGTGATTGCCATCGAGGGCGCCTGGGGGCTGGGCAGCGCGGTCGTCTCCGGCGAAGTGACGCCCGATCGCTGGGTGATCGGCAAGATCACCGGCGAGATCAGCAAGCGCGACATCTCGGACAAGCATATCCGGCAAGTGCCCGCGCCCGGCGGCGGTATCCTCGACGAGGATTTGCCGGCCGAGCTGCGCGGCGCGCCGAGCCTCGACGACGAGGAATTGCAGGCGCTGCGTGCCATCGGCCGCCAGGTCGAGAAACATTATGGCCGCCCGCAGGACATCGAATGGGCGGTCGACAAGGCGGGCCGCATCCTGCTGCTCCAGAGCCGGCCGGAGACGGTCTGGTCCGCGAAGGACGCCAAGCCCGTGGCCGTCGCTACGGCCGATCCGCTCAAGCATGTCATGACCATTTTCGGAGGGCGCAGATGAGTCTCACGGCCAGGGATGTCGAGGAGATCATGAAGCTCCTCGAAGCCTCGACCTTCGACCGGCTCGCCCTGGAGGTGGACGGCATGAAGCTGGAGCTGGAACGTGGCACGCCACGGCCGAGATCGGCCGGGCCCGCGCCGGCGGCGCCGCCATTGCCGCCCGAGGGGCCGCGCCCGCCCGCGCCGAAGGTCCGCGCCAGCACCGAAGCCGGCCTCCTCGAAGTCCGCTCGCCCCTGCTCGGCATCTTCTACCGCGCGCCCAAGCCGGGCGAGCCGCCCTTCGTGGACATCGGCAGCAAGGTCTCGCCGGATACGGTGATCGGCATCGTGGAGGTCATGAAGCTCATGAACTCCGTGCCCGCCGGCGTGAGCGGCGAGGTGGTGGAGATCCTCGGCAGCAATGGCGAGCTGGTCGAACATGACGAGGTGCTGCTGCTGGTGCGGCCGGACGCTTGAGTCGGATATGGGCTATTTCGCCATCAATCCCTCGCCATTGCCGCGAACACAGGAATCCAGTTCCAGCCTTGCGTTCGTGGGCCAGTGTCGAATCTGGATTCCCGCGTTCGCGGGAATGACGGTAAAGTGAATATGACAACCAGCCTGTCCGGCCGCCGGTCATGACCATCCGTCGCATCCTCATCGCCAATCGCGGCGAGATCGCGGTGCGCATCATCCGCACGGCGCGGGCGCTTGGCATCGAGACGGTGCTGGCCGTGAGCCAGGCGGACCGTGAGTCGCTCGGCGCACGCATGGCGGATCGCGCGCTCTGCATCGGGCCAGCGCGCCCGGCGGACAGCTATCTGCGCGTCGAGACGATCGTGCAGGCGGCGCTCGGCTCGGGCTGCGACGCCATCCATCCCGGCTACGGCTTCCTGTCCGAGCGCGCCGCCCTCGCCCGGATGTGCGAGGATGAAGGCCTCATCTTCATCGGGCCCACGGCGGCGCAGATCGAGGCGGTGGGTGACAAGCTGCGCGCGCGCGCCGAGGCTATCGCGGCGGAGGTGCCGGTCGTCCCTGGCGGCCCCGTCGGGAATGCCGCCGAGGCGGAGGCGCTGGCGGCCGAGATCGGCACGCCACTGCTGGTCAAGGCGGTCGGCGGCGGCGGCGGGCGCGGCATGAAGCTGGTCGAACGGCTGGAGCAGCTGCCCGCCATCATGGACATGGCCGCAGCCGAGGCGAGTGCCGCGTTCGGGGACGCCCGCGTCTATCTGGAGCGCTATGTGGCGCAGGGCCGCCATGTCGAGGTGCAGGTGCTGGGCGATGGGCGCGGCCATGTCATCCATCTCGGCGAGCGCGACTGTTCGGTTCAGCGCCGCTACCAGAAGCTCATCGAGGAGACGCCCGCTCCGCATCTGCCGGAGGATATCCGCGCGCGGATGCACGAGGCGGCCGTCCGCTTCGCCGCGCGGCTCGACTATCGCGGTGCGGGGACGGTGGAATTTCTCTACGATATCGCCCGTAACCAGTTCTATTTCCTGGAAATGAATGCGCGTATCCAGGTCGAGCATCCGGTCACGGAGATGGTCACGGGCGTCGATCTGGTCGCCGAGCAGATCGCCATTGCCAACGGGGAAGACCTGCGCCTGACGCAGGACGATGTGCGCATCGACGGCGCGGCCATCGAAGCGCGGATCAATGCCGAGGACCCCGCGCGGGACTTCATGCCCTCGCCCGGCACTGCCACTGCCGTCCGCTGGCCGGAGGGCGAAGGCCTCCGCGTCGACACCCATATCGTCGACGGCGCGGCCATCCCGCCCTTCTATGACAGCATGATCGCCAAGGTGATCGCCCATGGACCGGACCGGGACGCGGCCCTTTCACGGCTGAAAGGCGCACTGCGTGAAACCGGCATCGAGGGTGTCTCGACCAACCTCGCCTTCCAGGCCGATATCCTTGCCGACCCGGACTTCGCGCGCGGCGGGGTCGACACTGGCTTTCTTGCGCGGCGGGCGGAACGATGATGCGTAGCTCGATGGCGCAGCATCCGCGCTCCCGCTTTCGCAGGAACACGGTGTAAGACACTATAATCAATACGGATTTCCGAAAGCCATGGCCGACATCAAGCTCGTCGAAACATCGCTGCGCGACGGCAACCAGTGCCTCTGGGCCGCGCTGGGCATAGACACCGCGCGCACGCTCAGCGTCGCACCGGTGCTGGAGCGGGTGGGCTTCAAGGCGATCGACTTCACCACCTCCACCCATATGGGCGTGGCGGTGCGCTACAAGCAGGAGGATCCGTGGGAGCGCATCCGCCTGATGAAGCAGGCCTGCCCCACCACGCCGCTGCAATTCCTCTCCACCGGCTTCCGCTTCATCGCCTGGGAGACGGCGAGCCCGGATTTCATGGCGCTCGCCTTCCGCACGCTGATGAAGAACGGCATCGGCCGCTTCGCCCTCGCCGATCCGAACAACGACGCCGACGCCAATGTGGAGGTGGCGCGGATGATCAGGCGCGACGGCAACGCTTCCGTCATCGGCGCGCTCGTCTTCACGCTAAGCCCGATCCACGACGACGCCCATTATGCGGCGGCGGCGCGCAAGATGGCGGAGAGCCCGGACATCGACGCGCTCTACATCAAGGACCCCGGCGGGCTGCTCTCGCCCAAGCGCGCCCGCACGCTGATCCCCGCCATCCTCGCGGAGATCGGCGACAAGCCGCTGGAACTCCACGCCCATTGCACGATCGGCCTGGGCGAGCAGAGCTATTATGAAGCGGCCGAACTCGGTATCGAGGCGCTGCAGGGCGCGAGCGGCGCGGCGGCGGACGGCACCTCCAATCCGCCGCTGGAGCGCGTCGTCGCCAATCTGCGCACGCTCGGCCACAGCGTCGACATCGATGACGCGGCGCTGGCCGAGGCGGGGCGCTACTTCACCGCGCTCGCCGATGCGGAAGGCCTGCCCGCCGGGACACCCATGGCCTTCGATGCCGCCTATCTCCAGCATCAGCTCCCCGGCGGCATGGTCGGCACGATGCGCCGACATCTCGCCGACCATCGCGTGCCACATCTGGAGGGCGCGGTGGTGGAGGAGCTGGGCCGGGTCCGCGAGGAACTGGGCTGGCCGATCGTGATGACGCCCTTCGCCCAGATGGTGATGACGCAGGCTGTGATGAACGTGACCGCGAGCGAGCGCTATGCGGTGATTCCCGACGAGGTGATCCGCTATGCGCTGGGCCGGTTCGGCCGCCCCAACCAGCCGATCGCTCCGGACGTGCTGGACCGGATCATGGCCTTGCCGCGCACGAAGGAGCTGGCGGCCGAACCGGGCATGGCGGACCTGCCGACCCTGCGCAAGCGCATCGGCGCGGGGCTCACCGACGAGGAATTCCTGCTGCGCGCCACCATGCCGGCCGGGCAGGTGGATGCGATGCAGGCTGCCGGTCCCGCGCCCCGCATCTATGATCCGGCGCTGCGCCCGGCGATGGACCTCATCCGCAAGCTCATCGCCCGCACCGACCTGACGCGGGTGAGCGTGGAGAAGGCCGGCTTCAGGCTGGAGCTGGAGAGCTATGCGAATGGCTGAGCACAACGCATATCCGAAGCCCCCGTGCTCCTGCGAAGGCAGGAGCACAGGGTCCAGCCGCAGTGCCCATACGCCCTGGGCTCCTGCCTTCGCAGGAGCACGGGTTGTTCTCAGCGGGGAAAGCCTGTCACCGGGCCATCATTTCTCCCCACATCATTCGTGCTGAGCCAGCCGAAGCATTTTCCTTCCTTCCCAGCTCCACAAGGACCGCCCATGACCGCTCCCTTCACCGAGCCGCTGCGCCCAGCCGGCGGCTTCATGTTCGACCTCGACGGCACGCTCATCCTCAGCGATCGCAATCTCGGCGGCTACACCTTGCTCCCCGGCGCGATCGAGCTGCTCACCGAGCTTGAGGCGCGCGGCATCCCTTTCCTCGCGCTGACCAACGGCAGCGCCTATCCGGCAAGCCAACAGGCGCCGCGCCTGCGCGCGCTCGGCCTGCCGATCACGGACGAGCGGCTGTTCACGCCCAACAGCGTCGCCGGCATGGTGATGCGCGACCGGGGCATCGAGCGCGTGCTGGTGCTGGGCACGGATGGCGTGGTCGCGGCGCTGGAAGGCGAAGGCCTCGCCATCGTCCGCCCCGGCGAGGATGGCGCGGAGCGTGCGGACGCCGTCTATGTCGCCTGGCATCCGGATTGCGCCATGCCGGACATCCACGTCGCCTGCGAAGCGGTGCTGGGCGGCGCGGCGCTGTTCAGCGCCTCGGACGTGCCTTTCTTCGCCTCCAAGGGCGGCCGCGCCTTCGGCTATAGCTGCGCCATCGGCGGGGCCATCGCCCGCGTGACCGGCCACGAGCCGGAAGTGACGGGCAAGCCCTCCATCCATGCCATGAACTTCGTCGCGGCGAAGCTCGGCGTGCCCACCAGCGCGGTGGTGGTGATCGGCGACGATCCCAGGGTGGAGACCGAGATGGCGCGTCTGGGCGACGCCATGGGCATCGGCGTCACCACCGGCACCACCTCGGCGGACGAATGGGCCGCCCAGCCGCCCGAGCGCCGCCCGCACCGGGTGATCGACAGCCTCACCGAGCTGCACGGGCTGGGATTGCTCGGCTAGCCCGGCAGCAGATGACGCGGCCTTGGGCGCGAAGGCGACAAGCTCCGTCCGGACGGACAAGCGATTGCGGAGTCGTGGCATTTTATTTCCCCTGCCCAAGCAATCCTGAATCGCACCTGTCAAACACAAGTCTTACGGTAGACTTTGAGGCAGAATGAAAGGATCGGCGTGACCGCGGCCCGGAGGAAATCCCCCTTGCTCCGTTCATTCGGAGCGCAGGTGCTGATCGCCATGCTGCTCGGGCTCGCCCTGGGCCTGCTGGCGCGCGCCATCGGTCCGGATACGAATGGCGATCCCAACGGGCTGGTCGCCGGGCTCCAACTCGCCGGTTCCGCCTTCGTGCAGCTGCTCAAGGTACTGGTGCCGCCGCTGGTGTTCACCGCCATCGTGGCCAGCATCGCCAATCTGCGCGAGCTGACCGATGCCGCGCGGCTGGTGTGGCAGACATTGCTGTGGTTCGCGCTGACCGCGCTCATCGCGGTCGTCATCGGCATCGCGCTCGGCCTGCTGCTCCAACCCGGCCTGCACAGCGACATCGCCGCGACGGCGGCCACCGCGCCACGCACGGTGGGAAGCTGGCTGGATTTCCTGAAAGGGCTCGTGCCGATCAACATCCTCGGCCTCGGCGCCTCGACCAGCGTCAGCGACGATGGCGGCCTGACCGTCACACTCGGCTTCAACGTGCTGCAGATCGTGGTCGTCTCGATCGCAGTCGGCATCGCCGCGCTCAAGACCGGGCCGGCAGCCGATCCCTTCCTCGCCTTCGTCCGCTCGCTGCTCGCCATCGTGCGCAAGCTGCTCTGGTGGGTGATCCGCCTGACGCCGATCGGCACCATCGGCCTGTTCGGCACGGCGGTCGCCCAATATGGCTGGCAGACGCTCGGCCAGCTCGGTCAGTTCGCGCTGGCCATCTATCTCGGCCTCGCGCTGGTGCTCTTCATCGTCTATCCGGCAATCCTGCTGGCGCATGGCCTCAGCCCCGCGCGCTTCTTCGCGAGCGCCTGGCCGGCGATCCAGCTCGGCTTCGTCTCGCGCTCCTCCATCGGCACGCTGCCGGTGACGGAGACCGTCACGGAAACCCGGCTCGGCGTGCCGCGCCTCTATGCCGCCTTCGCCGTGCCGCTCGCCGCCACGACCAAGATGGATGGCTGCGCGGCAATCTATCCCGCCGTTTCGGCCCTGTTCATCGCGCAATTCTACGGCCTGCCGCTGCACCTGGGCGATTATGCGCTGATCGTGCTGGTCTCGGTGATCGGCTCGGCTGCGACGGCCGGCCTCACCGGGGCGATCGTCATGCTGACGCTCACCCTGACCACGCTCGGCCTGCCGCTGGAAGGCGCTGGCCTGCTGCTCGCCATCGATCCGATCCTCGACATGGGCCGCACTGCCGTGAACGTGGCCGGACAGGCCCTGGTGCCCACTATCGTCGCGCGGCGGCAGGGCATTCTCGATCTGGCGGTCTATGACGGCGCTTCGGGCGATGCGGCGGTGCCGGCCGAAGCCTGACGGCGATCGGACGGCCTCTCACCTTATGACGATGAGGCCGGCGCGGGCGCGGTGAACTCCACATCGAGCTTCGCCTCGCGCCAGCGGCCGTAGCGATAATAGAGCCAGGCCAGTATCAGCGAAACGAAGGTGCTGAGCGGGAAGCTCAGCCACAGCGCATCGACACCCATCACCGGATAGGCGATCTCGTAGAAGCCGATGCGCACCACGAACAGCGAGAAGGTGAGGATCGCGAGCGGCGCCAGCACGATGCCGTTGGCGCGCATCGTGCCGAACAGCACCATCGCCGCGCCGAAGATCATATAGGTCCAGTTGATGATGTGCATCATGTGCCGGCCGATCTCGATCGACTCGCCGCTTCCTTCCAGGAACAGCGCGAGGATGGGCCGGTCGAACAGGGTGACGAGGCCGATCAGCGTGCCGGTGAGCAGCAGGTTGACGCCCACTGCGATCATGGTGGTGCGCTCCACCCGGTCCCATTTGCCGGCGCCGATATTCTGCGCCGCCATGGAGGAGACCGCGCCGCCCACCGCCATGGCCGGCATCTGGATATAGTTCCACAGTTGCTGGGAAGCCGCGAAGGCCGCCACGGTCAGCGTGCCCTCGCGATTGACGAAGCCGATGATGACCAGCGTGGAGAGCGACATGATGACCATTTGCACGCCCATCGGCACGCCGCGCCCGGCGACCACGCGCAGCAGCTTCCAGTCAGGCTTGAGATAGCGCCATTCGGCGCCGCGCAGGCGCAGCGGCAAGTCGCGCCAATAGATATAGGCGATCATCGCGGCGAGGCTCAGATAGCTCGCCAGCGCGCTGGCGAAGGCGGAGCCGGCGATGCCCATGCGGGGCGCCGGCCCCAGGCCCAGGATGAACACCGGATTGAGGCCGATATCCAGCGAGACCGACAGGATCATGAACCAGAGCGGCGTCATCGAATCGCCGCCGCCGCGCAGGCCCATCATCACCATCACGAACATCATGCCCGCCGGCAGGCCGAGGAACATGTAGTGGAGATAGAGCTTGGCGAGGCGGAACACTTCGGGCGGCGTGGAGAGGGTGGCGAGGATGTTCTCGGACCAGAGGAAGCCGGCGAGCGCGATGACGAGGGTCATGCCCAGGCAGAAGCCGATCGCCGAGCCGAAGGCATGGCGGGCGGTGTTGAGATCGCCCCGCCCGAAGGCCTGGCCGACCACCACATTGGCCGCCATGCCGAAGCCGAAAATGACCGAGAACATGAGGAACATGATGATGTTCGCGTTCGCGGTCGCCGCCAGCGCGGATTCGCCGAGGAAATGCGCGACCCAGATCGAGTTGATCGAGCCGTTCAGCGACTGGAGGACATTGGCGAGCAAGGTTGGCAGGGTGAACAGGATGAGCGTGGTGAAGATCGGGCCTCGGGTCAGGTCCCGACCGCCACGGAATTCGCGCGGCGCGCCAGCCTCGGCCCGCGCCGCTTCGGAAGATCGGTCCTCGCTCATCGCCCCTGTTTCAGCGCCTCATCCCAGCCGCGCAAGAGCGGCCGCAAGCCGCTCAGATTCGGCGACTTTCTCGGCATGGTCGGCGCGCGCCTTCTCGACCGCCTCCGGCTTCGCCTTCTCGACGAAAGCCGGATTGGCAAGGCGTCCTTCGAGCGACTTGGCCTCCTTCTGCGCGGCCTCGAGTGACTTTGTCAACCGAGCCCGCTCGGCGGCGATATCGATCACGCCTTCGAGCGGAATAACGAGGGTCGCACCAAGACTTGGAATCCGCAGAGCTCCACCTGCAGGAGCTGCGTCGAAATTTATGTCCATTCGTCCAACGCGTTCAAACATTTGCCGCGCATTGGGCAGAAGTTTCCAAAGATTCGATGTCACGTCCTCCAAATATATTGTTAGACGCTGGCCGGGTGCGATACCGATTTCATTCTTTGCTGCGCGCACTGCGATAATCGTGCCGACGATCCAGTGCATATAGGCTTGAACATCGACTACTTCGCTGCCGTTGACGCTAATGATGGGATTTTCTTGAGCCTCAGGCTCAGGCCATCTGGCCACAATCAGGTCGTAGGCACGGGGGTGGATGGGATCAGCCAACGCATGCCACAGCTCCTCGGTGATGAACGGCATGAAGGGGTGGAGCATGACGAGGATCTGGTCGATCACCCAGCCGGCGACCTCTCTCGTCTCCTCTTCTTCCGTTCGCCCCGAGCGTGTCGAAGGGCTGCTCCCTTCTTCGGAAGAAATGGACCGGGCTTCGACAGGCTCGGCCCGAGCGGATGATGCGTCCGGATTGAGGACAGGCTTCACCAGCTCCAGATACCAATCGCAGAACCGGTCCCAGACGAAATGGTAGATGGCGTTGGCGGCGGCGTCGAAGCGCAGCTCGGCCAGCGCCTTGTCCAGCTCGGCCAGCGTGGCGACGACCTCGCCGATGATCCACTTGTTGACCGGCAGGCTCGCCGGCGGCGCGGCGAGCGTGGTGCTGGCGCCGATGCCGTTGGCCTGGGCGAAGCGCACCGCGTTCCACAGCTTGGTGGCGAAGTTGCGATAGCCCTCGACGCGCTTCTCATCCATCTTCACGTCGCGGCCCTGGCTCTCCATGGCGGCCATGAAGAAGCGCAGCGCATCGGCGCCATAGCGATCGATGAGGCCGAGCGGATCGACGACATTGCCCTTGGACTTGGACATCTTCTGCCCGTCCGCGGCGCGCACGAGGCCATGGAGATAGAGCCGCCGCCAAGGGACCTGCTTCATGAAATGAAGGCCCTGCATCGCCATCCGCGCATCCCAGAAGAACAGGATGTCGAAGCCGGAGATGAGCAGGTCGTTGGGATAGTGGCGTTCCAACAAGCCCCTCCCCTCCAGAGGAAGGATTGGGGTGGAGCCGTCGGAGAACGCGCTTCGCGCATCACCCATCCCCTTCCCCTCCATTGAAAGGGAGGGGTGATTTTCTTCATCCGGCCAGCCCAGCGTCGCGAAGGGCCAGAGGGCGGAGGAGAACCAGGTGTCGAGGACGTCAGGATCGCGACTGAGCTTGCGGTTGCCGGCTTGCGCCTGCGCTTCCTCCTCGGTCTCGGCTACGAAGGCATTGCCATCCTCGTCGAACCACGCCGGGATTCGATGCCCCCACCATAATTGCCGCGAGACGCACCAGGGCTGGATATTCTCCATCCAGTTGAAGAAGGTCTTTTCCCATGTCCTGGGCACGATCTCGATGGCGCCCGAGCGCACGGCCTCGATCGCGGGCTGCGCCAGAGTGGCGGCGTCCACATACCATTGGTCAGTCAGCCAGGGCTCGATGACGACGCCGGAGCGGTCGCCATAGGGGGTCTGGATGGTGCGATCCTCGATCTTCTCCAGCAGGCCGGCCGCCTCGATCATCGCGACCACGCGCCAGCGCGCCTCGAAGCGGTCGAGGCCGAGCAGTTCCTGCGGGATCAAGCCATCCGCCGTCTGGGTCACGCGGCCCTCGGCATCGAGCATGTTGAGCATGTCGGCAGGCGCGATGCCGGCGCGGCGGCCGACCTCGAAATCGTTGAAATCATGACCCGGCGTGATCTTGACCGCGCCCGAGCCGAGCTCAGGATCGGCATGCTCGTCCGCGACGATGGGGATGAGCCGGCCGGTGATCGGCAACTTCACCAGCTTGCCGACCCAGGGACGATAGCGCTCGTCCGCCGGGTTCACCGCGACGGCCATGTCCGCCAGCATCGTCTCGGGCCGCGTCGTGGCGACCGAGATCATGCCCGAGCCGTCCGCCAGCGGATATCTGAAGTGCCAGAACTTGCCGAGCACTTCGCGCGTCTCGACCTCCAGATCGCTGATCGCGGTCCTGAGGCCCGGGTCCCAGTTCACCAGCCGCTTGTCGCGATAAAGCAGGCCTTCCTTGTGGAGATCGACGAACACCTTCACGACCGCGCGGGTGAAATGCGGGTCCATGGTGAACTGCTCGCGGCTCCAGTCCATCGAGCAGCCCAGGCGCCGGAGTTGGCGCGTGATGGCGCCGCCGCTTTCGCGTTTCCATTCCCACACCTTCTCGACGAACTGCTCGCGCGTGTAGTTGGTGCGCTTGTCCTGCTTCGCCTCGAGCTGCCGTTCGACCACCATCTGCGTGGCGATGCCCGCATGGTCGGTGCCGACCACCCACAGCGCATCCTTGCCGCGCAGCCGCTCGTAGCGGACGATGATATCCTGCAGCGTATTGTCCAGCGCATGGCCGATATGCAGCGAGCCGGTCACATTGGGCGGCGGATTGACGATGGTGAAGGGCTGCGCATCCGGGCGCGCGGGGCGGAACTGGCCGCTCGCCTCCCAATGTTCATACCATTTCGCCTCGATGGCGGCGGGATCGAAGGTCTTCGCAAGCTCGGTCATGGGCGGTGCCTTAGTGATTCTCGCCTTCGCGCGCCAGCCTGCGCGGGCGGCGCGACGAATGGACGATCCGTTACGGAAAGACGGAAACGGCGCGGACGGGACCGATCGCCGGACGGCGCGGTCGCTCAGCTCTGCCGGACTGCGTGCGCGGGCCGCAGCCCGGCCCTCATACTCGTCCGGTGATCCGGTCGATCTCGCGCTTGACCATGGCCTCGACGATCTCGGGCAGACGGGCGTCGAGCCATTCCTTGAGCATGGGGCGCAGCATCTCGCGCACCAGCCCTTCCAGCGTGTTGGAGGGGCCGTCCTCGGGCCGGATGAGCAACTGCGAGAGATGGATCAGGGATTCGCGCGCGGCCTTGGCGGGTGCGTCCGACATGACGATCGCCGGATTGTCGGCGGAAGCGGCTTCCGCCTGTGCGGCGGGCGCAGCGCGGCCGCGACCGGAACCGGCCTTGCCGTCGGCTTTCGTCCTGGGCGCCGCAGCGGGCGTGGGGGTCGGCGCGGCCATGACCGGCTCCTCTTCCTCGGCAGCGTTTTCGCCAGGCAGCGCATCGGTGAGCTCGAGCACCTGGTCCTCGGCGGTGGCATTCGCCGCCTCGACTTCGGCAGGCGGCACCACCGTCACGGTGGCGCGACGCGGCGTGCGCGGCGCCTGGGGTGGGCCGTCCTCTTCAGCGATGATCCGCTTGATGGAAGACAATATCTCTTCCATGGACGGTTCGTTCGGCAAGGCGCCCATCCAAATCCCCGGCGATCAAGGGTTGACGTCACCCTTTACTGTCGCGTTTTGGGTCACCGAGTCAACCGTGCGCGATGCCACCGGAGCCGGGGCCGCATCGTCATCCCAGTCGAACCACTTGCCGCGCACGCGCTGGTAATTGGCGTTGGGATCATAGGTTTCGCCCTGCGCGACGCCGAGCTCGGTCGGGCTCACCTGCCCCATCGCCGCCAGCAGCGAGAAGGCCGCCACATAGGCATTGCGCTCGGCGGTCACGAGCTGGACGCGCGCGGAGAAATTCTCCTGCTCGGCATTGAGGATGTCGAGGATGGTGCGCGTGCCCACGCTGTTCTCCGCCCGCACGCCGCGCAGCGACAGCGCCGAGGCATCGACCGCGACCCGGCTGGAGGCGATCACCTCGTTGCTTGCCTGCCAGCTCGAATAGAGCGATCGGGTCTGGGCGATCACGTCGCGCTCGGTCGCGGTCTCGCGTTCCATGGCCTGCTGCTCAAGCGCCTGGCTCTGACGTACCTGCGCGGCCGGGCCGCCGCCCTGGTAGAGCGGCAGGGTGATCTGTGCGCCCACCGCCACGCCGGCGCCGTAATTCTGGAAGCCGGCCGAGGCCGGGGTCGAGCCGAAGTCAGTATTGTAGCTGCCGGAGGAGAAGGCCGACAGACTGGGATGGCGAAGGCCGCGCGCCACCCGCACGTCGTAGAGCGTCGCCTCGCGCTCCTTGTGCGCCGCCGCGAGATCCGGATTGTTCGCGAGCGCGATGTCGACCGCATCGTCGGCGGTCGCCGGCAGGCCCGGCAGGGGCGGCGGCGGCTGCAGATCGACCGGCGCATGTCCCACCAGCTGGATATAGCGCTCGCGCGCCTCCATCAGCTGCGCTTCCGCCGTGCGCAGGTCGCCGCGCGCCAGGGCCAGGCGCGATTCGGACTGGGCGACGTCCGTGCGGGTGAGATCGCCGACCTGGAAGCGATTGTTGGTCGCCTGCAGATTGACTTCCAGCACCTGGACATTGTTCTGGCTGAGCCCGACCACGGCTTCGCCGCGGATCACGTCCATATAGGCCGCGACCACCTGGCTGAACACCGACAGCTCCGTCGAGCGCAGGACGAACTGGCCGGCTTCCACGCGCGTGTCGGCCGCGCGCATGCCGTTGCGCACGCGGCCGCCCTGATAGATGGGCACGTTGAGATCGAGCCCGGCCGTGAAGGTGCGGTTGGCCTGGAACTCATTGGCGGGCGCCTGATGCACCGTCTCCGAATAGGTGCCCGTCGCCTGCAGGCTCGGCAGGCCGGTGGCCTTCTGGAGATTGAACGTCTCGTCCGTCGCCCGCTGGCCGGCGCGCGCGGCGGTCAGGGTCGGATTGTCGCGATAGGCGGCCGCCAGCGCTTCCTGCAGCGTTTCGGCGCGCGCCGGCAGGGCCGTGCCGCATAGCATGGCCACGATGATCGTGAGTCGCGGGGTCGCTCGTCTCAGCATGAATCCGGTTCCGACCTCGATCAGAAAATGAAGCTTTTCGGCTTGGCGAAGCCGGGCAGGATGACGGCCTCGCTGTCGCTGAAAGCGCGCGCGCCGAAGCCGCCGGCCGTGCGCATGCCGCTGCACAGGCGCGTCACGCCGCGCTCGCTGCTGGCGAACACCGCGCGGCCGCCGGGCTTGAGCTGATCGACCAGGGCGTCGCCCAGCTCCTCGACCGCGCCGTCCACGAACAGCAGGTCATAGGGCGCCCCAGCGGCGTGGCCCTGCGCGAGCGGCCCCGCCACCAGCTCGATGCCCGGCCGATCGCCGATCAGCGCGCGCGCCATCTCGATCAGCGCCGGCGCTTCCTCGACCGCGACGACATGGCAGCCGAGCCGCGCCAGCAGCGCCGCGGCATAGCCGGTCGCGCCGCCGATCAGCAGCACATGCTCGCCGGCACGCGGCGCAGCCTCGACGATGAGCCGCGCCGTGGCGAGCGGCGGATTGAGCGCCCGCCCCTCGGCAAGCGGCACCGCGCGGTCGATATAGGCCGCGTCGCGCCGGGCCTCGGGCACAAAAAGCTCACGTGGCTCGGCGAGGATGGCCTCGATGACGGCGGGATCGTTGACGTCGTTGGTGCGCAACTGGCTCTCGACCATCGCGCGGCGCATTGCCATGAAATTCTGTTCCGTCATGGAGCCCCTGATGACACAACTGTATTGCGCTGGCAATACACTATTCGCGTTGCCGCATCTCTAGTCGTTTTGCAATGCACAGTGAAAGCCTTTTTGGCCGGACGGCCGATCAATGCCGATTGCGTCGCCCGGCAATTTCCGCTAGCCGCCCTCCCTCGCACCGCGCACGGGGCCCGATGGCGGAGTGGTGACGCAGCGGACTGCAAATCCGTATACGCCGGTTCGATTCCGGCTCGGGCCTCCAGGCAGCCATGCCTCAGTCACGGCGAATATGAGCGCCGGAAGGCCCGGCAACCCGCTTGTCCCGCCAGCGGGCCCCCTGCACCAGCCACATGCCCAGAAGAGCCAGCGCGACGATGGCCGGGCTTGCCGCGAGCAGCGCGAAGATATGCTTCACCGGAAAGCTCGTCGCCAGGATGAAGCCGCCGATCAGGGGCCCGGCGATCGAACCGATCTTCGCGACGGATGTCGCCCAGGCCGCGCCGTTCGCGCGGAAGCGGCTGGGATAATAGAGGCCGGACAGGCTGTGCATGCCGTAATGCACGCCGCCCAGCACGATGTTGGTCAGGAAGTTGATGATGAGGAAGGCCCAGAAGCCCGTCTCCACAAGGCCGACATAGAGAAGCGGCGTCACGGCGATGGCGGCCAGCCCGGCAATGGCGATGACGCCCAAGCGATCCACGAGCCGGGTAATCATGAGGCCGCCGATCGCGGCGCCGATGGCGCTGATCGAGGAATAGCTCGCAGCCGCCGTGCGGCTGTAGCCGAGCATCTCGAACACGATCGGGGTCCAGTTGGCCTTGAAATAGACGGCCATGGAGCTGGCGATATAGGCGATCCACAGGAGCGGCGTGATCCAGCGCAGGTCGTTCTCGAACAGGCGACGGGGACGGAAGCCGCCATCGGCCTGGCGGGACCGCTCGTCGGCAAGGATGAAATCGGCGTCGTCAGGAAGCTCCTGGCCCGGCGCCATCGCGCGCAGATAGCCGGCGACCTTGTCCGTGCCCTTGCCCCTGGTAATGAGGAAGCGCGCGGATTCCGGCAGTTTCAGCATGAGCAGCACGGCCACGACCAGGGTCGCGGCACCGCCGGCCAGGAAGACCGCCTGCCAGCCATGGCGCGGCGCGAGCCAGATCGTGACAGGCGCGGCGACGCTGCCGCCGAGCGTGAAGCCCAGCATGACGATCGTCACGATGGTCGCGCGATAGCGGTGCGGCACATATTCGATGTTCAGCGCCCAGCAGAGCGGCAGCACGCCGCCGATGGCGAGGCCGGTGAGGAATCGCAGCGCCAGCAGCGCGTGAAAGCTCGTCGCTGCGGCCGTGAGCGCCGTGAGGATGCCAAATGCAGTCACCGCGACGATGATCGCCTTTCGTCGCCCATGCAGGTCCGCGACATAGCCGAAGATCACGCCGCCGATCATCATGCCCACCGTGCCGACGGTGAACAGCTCGCCGAGCTGGATCTTGCCGAGCTGGAAAGCATGGCTGAGATAAGGCGCGGTATAGGAAATGACATGCATGTCGAAGCCGTCGAAGAATGTGACGGCGATCGACAGGAGCACCAGTCGGATGATGAAGCCGTTGAGCTTCTGCCCCTCGATGATCGCGCTCGCATCCACCTGTGTCCGCGTCGCCATGCGCTTGCTGCTCCTCCCTGTCCATTGCCGCCCGGTGTCTGGCCGGGCGCCGCTAGGTTGTGCCCCCTGCTAGCGACCCATGAGAGGGGAGCAACCAAAAAAGTTGCCTACCCTACCTATTCTATGGAACAGACGCCCCGCCTGCCGGCCGCGTGAAGCCGGCGACCCAATGATTCGGGGAGGATTTGCGTGACAGTCATGGAGACATCGGACGGCCCCGCACGCGCGAAGGCGCCCCGCACGATCGTGCTGACGGTGATCGTCGTCGCCTTCATCACGATGGCGGGCATTCTCGCCCTTGCCCGCATGAGTCAGGGCGGCAGGGCGGCCGATGGCGCCGCGCGATCAGGCGAATGGCGCACCTATGGCGGCGATACCGACGAAACGCGGTTCAGCCCCCTCACGCAGATCAATGCCGACAATGTCGCACGCCTGAAGCCCGCCTGGATCGTGGAGTTGGACACGGCGCGCGGGCAGGAAGCGACGCCGATCGTGGTCGACGGCGTCATGTATGTCTCCACCGCCTGGTCCAAGGTGATGGCGCTCAACGCGGCGACCGGCGAGGTGCTCTGGCGTTTCGACCCTGAGAATGACGGCGCCAAGGCCGTCCACGCCTGTTGCGATGTCGTCAATCGCGGGGTCGCGGTCTCACGGGGCAAGGTCTTCGTCGGAACGATCGACGGGCGGCTGATCGCGCTCGACGCGAAGGACGGGCACAAGCTCTGGCAGGTCGTCACGGTCGACCAGTCCAAGCCCTACACCATCACTGGCGCCCCCCGCGTGTTCAAGAACAAGGTGGTGATCGGCAACAGCGGCGCGGAACTGGGCGTGCGCGGCTATGTGACCGCCTATGACATCGACACCGGCCGCAAGGTCTGGCGCTTCTACACCGTGCCCGGCAATCCCGCCGACGGGCCGGACGGCGAGGCTTCCGACGATGCCATGAAGATGGCCCTGCCGACCTGGCACGGCCAGTGGTGGAAATATGGCGGCGGCGGCACCGTCTGGGATTCGATCGTCTATGACGCGGAGATGGACCAGCTCCTGATCGGCGTCGGCAACGGCTCGCCCTGGAACCATCAGGTCCGCTCGGACGGAAAGGGCGACAATCTCTTCCTCTCCTCTATCGTCGCGCTCGATCCCGATACCGGCAAGTATAAGTGGCACTATCAGGAGACGCCGGGCGAAAGCTGGGACTTCACCGCCACCCAGCAGATGACGCTCGCCACGCTCGACCTCGGCGATGGCCCGAAAAAGGTCGTCATCCAGGCGCCGAAGAACGGCTTCTTCTTCGTCGTCGACCGCACCAACGGCAAGCTGCTTTCGGCCAGACCCTATGTGCCGCTGACCTGGGCGAAGGGCTATGACATGGCGACCGGCCGCCCGATCGAAGTGCCGGGCGCACGCTATGACAATGGCTCGTTCCTGATGATCCCGTCCGGCATCGGTGCCCATGCCTGGATGCCGATGTCGTACAATCCGCATACGCACATCGTCTATATCCCGACGATGCAGGTGCCGCTGGTCTATGGCAACGACCGGAATTTCACGGTCCACCCCGGCCGATGGAACACCGCCGTCTCCTATGCCGGCGATGTGCCAGGCCTGCCCTCAGATCCTGCGGCACGCGCCAAGGCGATGGCCGGAATGCAGCGTGGTACGCTGCTCGCCTGGGACGTGGTGAAGGGCAAACGGGTCTGGTCGGTCGAGCATGGTTATCCATGGAATGGCGGCACGCTGACCACGGCGGGCAATCTCGTCTTCCAGGGCACCTATGACGGCCAGTTCACGGCCTATCGCGCGGACGACGGGCAGAAGCTCTGGTCGATCGACAGCCATCGCGGCACCCTGGCCGGGCCGATCACCTATATGATCGACGGCGTGCAATATGTCGCGGTCCTGGCCGGCTATGGCGGCTCGATGGGCATGGCCTCGCCCTATCCCGATCAGGCGCACAGGATGCCGAACGGCCAGATCCTCGTCTTTCGGCTGGACGGCACGGCCACCCTGCCCGCCTATACGCCGATCCCCCAGCCACCGGCCAACCCGTCGAGCGATCCCTTCACGGATGCGCAGCGAGCGGACGGCGCCCGCTGGTACGGCACCTATTGCGGCATCTGCCATCGCGGGCCGGTCAACCCGGACCTGCGGCGCTCGAACGCCCTGTCCGACCGCAATGCCTTCCGCGCGATCGTGATCGACGGCGCGCTGACGCAGAATGGCATGGTGAGCTTCCGCGATTATCTGACGCCGGAGCAGGCGGAGAATGTCCGTGCCTATCTCTCGGGCGAGGCCGAGAAGCTGCGCGCGCAGGAAGCCGGACGGCGCGGCGGCTGAAGGGGGTCCGGGCGGCTGCTCCGCCGCAATATGAATGTCGACCGGGCTACTGCTTCGGAGGCAGTGGGAATCCCCGGGTCGTCCGGCTGATCTCGTTCACGCGAAGCCGGATGCGGCGCAGCAGGTCAAGGCATTGCGCCATTTCCTGTGGCGAGAGATCCTGCAGGATATAGTCGCCGATCGAGCGGACCTCTTCCTCGATCTGGCGGACCAGCGGCTCGGCATTACTGGTCAGATAGATGCCGTTCGCCCGCCGGTCGCTGGCATTTGCCCGGCGCTCGATGAGGCCCTGCTCCTCCAGACTGTCCAGCAGGCGCACGAGGGTCGGCCGGCTGATGTCCATGCGCTCGGCAAGATCGGCCTGGCGGATGCCCGGTAACATCCGGGCCCATGCCAGCGCCCGCCAGCGCGGTTGCGTCTGGCCGGCGGCGCGAAGGCGATCGTCCAGCAGATTGCGCCACAGGCGTCCCATGCCGATCAGCCACCAGGACATGCTGCGCTTCAGCGCGGCCGGCGATTCCGCGTCGTAAAGTTGCGGCACGAAGGGATCGGGCAGGCTGTCGGCGGCGCGCGCGCCTTCCCCGTCGATTGAATTCATCATGTCCCCACTTTCGCCGGCCGCGGCTTTCCCCGGCCATGCGGAGCGAAGCCTAGGATGCTTTACCCGGATGAGCCAGCCCGGTCACCGGCCATGATCGGCTGGACACAGACCGCCCGCGCCACGAAAAAGGGAGCCATCCGACGGGCGGCTCCCTCGGTCCGTCAGTAGGAGAAGCGCACGCCGATGCGATAGACCCGGCCCAGCACATCGTAGAGCACATTGTTGGTCGGCCCGAAGCTGGAGGGCGCCGGCGGCGGAGCCTTGTCGGTCAGGTTGTTGACCACGCCGAAGATCTGCAGCTTGCGGTTGCCATCGGTGATGAGATCATATTGGGCATTCAGGTTGAAGTACCAGTAGGCGCCGATATGGTTGGTGTTGGTGCTGTTCGGCAGGGTGGTGCTGTAACCCGCCTGCTCCGGCCCGATCAGCGTATTGTCGCGCGTGCCCGGCGAGATGTAGCGCGCCTGGATCTGACCGGAGAATGGCCCGGTCGTGTAGCCGACATAGGCGTTGACCTGCCAGTTCGGTACGCCCGAGGGCTGCGAGGTCGGCGAACCGTTCTGACCGGCACGGTCGGTGACGGAGCCGGTCGGCGTCACGGTGGTCAGCTCGAAAATCCGCGTCGCGAGGCCGCGCAGGCTGATCTCGCCATTGCCCACCGGGATGCGATATTGCGCCTCGATGTCCAGACCCCGGGTCACGAGCTGGTTGAGGTTCAGGTTGACGTTGGCGATCGACACGAGCTGGTTGTCCGCATCGCGCACGACATTCTGGCAGAGCGCCGTCTGGCCCTGATAGCAGAGGTTGACGATGATCTGCGAACCCAGTGTCGAAATCGCGCCATCGAGCTTGATGTCATAATAGTCCACCGACAGGCGGAAGCGATCCAGCCCCCAGAAGTCCGGCTGGAACACGCCGCCGATGGTGAGCGTGTTGGCGATTTCGGGCTCCAGGTTCGCATTGCCGCCCAGGATAGTGAGCGGCAGCACATAGGCATTGTTGTTCGCCGGATCGAGCACCGTCTGGTAGGAGGTGGAGGTCGGCGCATAAAGCTCGAACACATTGGGCGCGCGAATGTCGCGCGAGCGCGTCACGCGCAGGCGAAGCTGCGGCACCGGCTCCCAGGTCGCGCCCAGCTTCCAGCTCGTGACCGAGCCGCTGGTGCTGTAGTCGGTGACCCGGACCGCGCCGTTCAGGTCCAGGCTGTGCAGCAGCGTCATGTCCCGTGCCAGCGGAACGCCGATCTCGACGAAGCCTTCCTTGACGTTGATGTCGCCGTCGATGGCCGCCCCGCCGCTCGTGTAGAAGCGCAGCGCCGTCGAGATGGGGTCGGCCGTGCCATGCGCGCTGTCCTCGCGATACTCGCCGCCGAAGGCCAGCGAGACCGGACCGGCCCAGGTGTCGAACAGGTTGCCGGAGATTTCGGCCGACAGCACCTTCTGCGTAAGGTGCGTCTCCTGGATGGCGGTCCCGAAGGAATAGGCCAGCGCGGCCGGCGACCAGTTGTTCTCACCGAACAGGTTGAGCGGCATACAGCCATTGTCCGGATCGGTCAGGGTCGAGCGGCAGACGATATTGCCATTCTCGTCGCGCACCGCATCCACCGCGCGCGCATAATTGTCGTTGATGCGGTTGTTCGCGTTGCTCTGGAAATAGTTGGTCCGGCCATATTGGAAATAGGTGTTCCAGCGCCAGCCATTGCCGAATGTGCCCTCGAGCCCGCCGACGAAACGGTAGGTCTCGCGCTTCACGGTGATGCGCGAGGGGCCGAAATCGTCGCCGATGCGACCGAAGGTGAAGCTGGTGATGCCGTTGGCGTCCATCGCATCCTGCACCGAAGCGGGCAGATAGGCATTGTCGCGCTGGATCACGATGCTGCCGAGATCGCGCACCTGCGCGCCCAGCTGGGTCGCGAAGACATGCGAGTAGGAGGCTTCGGCGAAGACCTTCACACTGTCGCTGATCTCGTAATCGGCATGGGCGAGCCCGGAATAGCGACGCACCGGCGCGGCCATCTTGAACCATTCGAAAAAGGCGTTGCGCGGATCGCCGCCGCCGATCTGGTTGATGCCGGCGCCATAGAAGATGCCGTAATCATGCTGGAAGGTCGTGCCGTCCGGCCCGAACTCGGTGCCCTGGAGCGGCCCGGACGTGATGAGGCCGCCGCGCGTCGCGAGCGCCGTGCGGATGTTCGGCACGGTCAGCGTCGCCGGCTGGCCGTTGGTCGCATAGAAGGGATTGGTGAAGGTGCCGAAGCTTTCCGAGCACCAGTCACGCGAATAGCAGTCGCCCGAGCCCTTGTTGTCGTCGAAGTCGCCGCCGATGATGAAATGACCGCGTCCATCGGCAAAGCTCGTGCCATAGGCGAGCGATGCCGCCACGTCCTCGCCGTCGCCGGCATGCGTCTGACCATATTGGATGCTGCCGCGCAGCCCCTCGAACTTGGTGTCCAGAATGATGTTCACCACGCCGGCCACGGCATCCGAGCCATAGGCCGCGGACGCGCCGCCGGTGACGACTTCGGTGCGCGCGATGAGCGAGGTGGGGATCATGTTGAGGTCGACGGCGTTGGCCGGCGTGAAGGAGCCGCCCTGCGTCGTCGCGGCGACGACGCGGCGGCCGTCGATCAGCACAAGCGTGCGATTGGCGCCAAGGCCGCGCAGATCGGCCGTGGAAGCACCGAGATTGCTCGCGAAGATCGCGCTGGTGGACGGCGTGCTCTGGGCCCGGAAGGCCGGAATCTGATTGAGGATCTCCGCCACATTGGGCGCCGCCTGACGCGCGATTTCCTCGGAACCGACCACCGTGACCGGCGTGGGCGCATTGAAGCCCGTCGCGGACAGGCGCGATCCGGTGACGACGATGTCCTGGGCGGCGGCGTCCTGGGCAGCGTCGGCGTCTTGCTGCGCCTCGACGCCGGCGGGCGGCGGTGGAGGCACCTGCTGATCCTGCGCCAGCGCGGGTGTCGCGACTGAGATCGACAGCGCGATACTGCTCGAGACCGTCGCAAATAGAGTGCGGCTATACCTCATCATGTATCCTCCCTGGCCCTTTCCGCCTCATGGCGATTGACGAGTGCGCTGATGCATCGCCCATCGATTGTCAACACTAATCATCTATGACCGATACTATCCGATATAGGTGCATCGGCTTCTGAAGCTTCCGTCAGGCGAACAGGCCGGCTCGGCGATATCCGAAAATGTGAAGTTTCTATCGATCCACCCGGATAGGATCAGGATCCGCCACGCCGCCGGACCGGTCGTCCACGCTGCTCAGACAAGCATCATCGTGGCATCGGCCGCCGCACGACGCAGCACGGGCAGATAATCGTCGATCATCTTCCCGACCGAGGCCCGCTCGGTATGCGTGCCGATATGCAGGCTGCACGCGATGGTGCCGTTACGGCGCCGCACCGGGACCGCGATCGAGCGAAAGCCGATTTCGGCTTCCTGGTCGACCACTGAGAAGCCCTGCGCATGATCGGCGATCACGCGGGCCTTCACGACATCGGGATCCGTCAGCGTATGGTCCGTCATGGGGATCAGCGGGCGGCTGGTCAGGACCCGGTCCATGAGAGCGGGGTCGGCGGGATCGAGCAGCATGCGTCCTAGAGCGGAGCAATATGCGGGCAGGCGATAGCCGATCGCCATGTCCGCCAGAATGGCGCGCCTGGCGGGATTGGCGCGCGCCACCAGCACGACATCCTCCTGCTGCAGGACCGCCGCGGCGCAGGCCTCGTCGAGTTCCGCCGAGATGCGCTCGGTGATCGGCTGCATCACCGTCGGCACGATGTCGGATGAGAGATAGGCCGTGGCGAAGGTCAGCACGCGCGGGGTCAGCCAGAAGGCATTGCCTTCCTTCGCCATGAAATCGAGATGGACCAGCGTGAGCAGCGTGCGGCGCACCGTCGCCCGGGGAAGATCGAGCATCGCCGCGATCTCGCTGAGCGTCATCCTGGGGTTGCCGGGGCCGAAGGCGGTCAGGACGCGAAGACTTCGGGCCGTTCCCTCAAGGAAACCGGGACCAACATCAGCCAGATTTTCTGCTTCTTCTTTTGTTCGGGTGATCCGCGGCATTCGATATCAACAAGTAAAGGGGAACGAGGTCCCGCTCGCCCTAGCGGATAACGCCATGGCTGAACAGGGACGGCGCCGATTTTCCACATGGCACCAGATCAGCGCACCGGATCAGCGCATCCGCCCGCGTGGCCGCGCGCGGACCGGCCTATCATCGCGAGAAAGGCGCACTGAGCTGGCCGAGAACCCGCGCGAAAAGTTCGTTCTGCGACACGATGCCGAGGCGTTCATAGGCGCGGCGCCGATAAGTGAGGACACTGCTCACGGCGATGCCCAGCCGCAAGGCGATCGCCTCGGAACTGCAGCCCATCAGGATCAGCGTGCAGACCTGCGCCTCGCGCTCGGTCAGGGGGGACTGGGACGAGAGGCCCTTCACGATCCGGGCGAGGTTGCCTTCGCTGAGCGCGATCGTCTCGCCGCCCCTGTCGTCACCCCGCTCGAAATGCCGGGCGATGAGATTCGAGATGACATCGCTGACCTCCAGGATCTGGCGGCGGTCCTCGTCGCTGAACGGCGCCTCGCCGTGCATCCGGTAGAAATTGACATAGTAGCAGACGTCGCCCGCCCAATAAGCGGTGGCCATCTTGTCGATGATGCCGCTGCTCTGCAGGACGGACTGGCGATAGGCCGCGCTGTAATTGCTCCCGATGAAATACGGAAACAGCAGGATCACGCCATCCAGCGCATTTTCGAGAATGACCTTCCGGTTGGGATCGCGCTTGTAGAAGATCGCCCGGTACAGGACGGCAAGATCCTCGCTAGAACTCATCACCACCCTGGGCTGCTGGGCCTGATCGCCGCAGTAGCTCGCCACCATATATTCATTGATGCCGGCGAACTTGCGCAGATAGTCCGCGAAGGCATCGTTGAAGGTGGGCTTCCCTACATCGAGGATCAGATCGACGGCACCCTCGGCCAGTTTGCTGTGATGCGAAAAACTTTCAGGCATGGGGGCGGCGAGGCTCCGTTTTCGCCCGTCCGCGGCCAGATCGGAACGGCGTGGCGGCAATGGAGAAGCAATGGGGGCCCTGATCGATGAACCGGCGCTTCCCGAAGCGACTGAATAGACATTCATTGCACGACCCTTCCTTTTCTTGAACGCAGGCGAGCCCCCGAAATCCCGAGATGAGGCCTGGGGCGCCGAAACGCAGCCTCGCGCCCTTTCGCGCCGGCCATGCCGGGCCGCCGCGCGGTGCGATCACCCGCCGGACCGGCAGTTTCCCGGCGCACGGCCGAACGTCGCGCGGCCGAATGCCTTCGTGGCGCATCGATCGACGACGCGCTGCGGAAACGGCTGCCCGGGAAATTCCGGAAAATGAGGAATGGAGGGTCGAACAGTGCAGGAGACGCTGGCCGAAACATGCCGATCCGGCACGTTCTTTCATGGATCATATAACAACGGACAGCGCCTGATTTGACCATTAGCCCCTAGTCCAGGATGGAATATCTTTTCTCTCTCCGCGTGCAGGCAACCGGAATTGCATGCCAGCGCCACCTCTCGCCCCCCGTCATCGACCGGGGCCTCACCCTCTCCCATGCTTCCGATTGTCACCCGATCATTCTTCCGGCGTTGATCCGCCGAGCGAATCTTTCTCGCGTTCTTTGATCGTACGCAAACCACAATCTCGATCAACAATGGCATTGAAGCGCATTTTGCCGGCTGGACGCAAGGCAAAAATCGCGATAGCATCTATTTTTGTAATATTTGTTCGATCAGTGAACGAGGAACCCCTTGGCAACCATCATTTATGTTCAACCCGATGGACGGGAGATGCCGACCCAGGTACGCACCGGCTCCAGCGTCATGCTGGGCGCGATCCAGGCTTCCGTGCCGGGCATAGAGGCCGAATGCGGCGGCGCACTGGATTGCGCGACCTGCCATGTCTATGTCCATCCCGACTGGCTTGCACGGCTCTCACCCCTCTCGGACGACGAGGATGCACTGCTCGATGGCGTGGCCGCCGAGCGACGCCCCGAAAGCCGCCTCTCCTGCCAGCTCAACGTGACCGACGCGCTTGACGGCCTCATCGTCCAGCTGCCCGATCGGCAATGCTGAAACAGCGGCTCGTCGTCGTCGGCGGCTCCTATGCCGCGCTGAATGCCGCGGCCGCCGCGCGCGATGCCGGCTTCGACGGCACGGTGACGATGGTGAGCCAGGAAGCCGTGCCGCCCTATCAGCGCCCGCCGCTTTCCAAGGCGCTGCTCAAGGATCAGATCGGGGTGGAAGACCTGCCGCTCAAGGGCGAGAGCTTCTATCGGGATCAGGCCATCGACCTGCTGCTCGACCGCACCGCGACCGCGCTGGACCCGGTCGATCGCCAGCTCAGCCTCTCCGATGGATCGCGCCTGCCCTATGACCGACTCGTGCTGGCCTGCGGCGCGCGGCCGCGCCGGCTGGAGGGCGCGGCAGACGCCGACATCCTCTATCTGCGCGACCTGAACGACGCGCTCGCCCTTCGCAGCAGGCTCGCCCAGGCGGGCAGCCTGCTGGTCCTCGGCGGCGGCTATATCGGCCTCGAAGTGGCGTCGGCCGCCGCGGCGATGGGTCTGCAGGTGATGCTGGTCGCCGGGCGCCGGCGCATCCTCGCCCGCTGCGCGCCCGCGGTCATTTCCGATCGGCTGGAAGCGCGCCACCGCGCGGCGGGCGTCGAGATCGTCGCCGGAGTCGCGGTCTCGGCGGAGGGCACGCGCGTGACGCTCGCCGATGGACGCATCTTCGGTGCGGACCTGATCGTCGCGGGCCTTGGCGCGATCCCGAACAGCGAACTCGCCTCGAGCGCCGGGCTGGCGACGGGCGACGGCATCGAAGTCGACGAATTCGGCCAGACATCGGCTTCGGACATCTATGCGGTGGGCGATTGCGCCAGCCACGTCAATCTCTGGGCCGGCGAGCGCACGCGGCTGGAGTCGGTCCAGAATGCGGTGGATCAAGCCCGGGCGGCCGGCGCGACCATCGCTGGCAAGCGCACGCCCTATCGGGCCGCGCCGCGCTTCTGGTCGGATCAATATGACCTCAAGCTCCAGATGGTCGGCCTGTCCGCCGGCGCCCAGCACCATGAACTGATCGCCACGACGCCGACGGGCTGCTCGTTCATGCATGTCCGGGACGAGCGGATCATTGGCGTCACGAGCATCAACGACGTCAGAACCCAGATGTGGGCGCGCCGCAGCCTGGCCGACCGGCCCCTGCCGCTTGCCGAAGCGAGCCTGCCCTCCCCACCTCCGCAGGCCGGCGCCGGGGCGGCATGATCCGGGTCGGGATCCTGGAGGCCGGCCTTCCGCCCGCGCCCCTGTCAGGCCGTTTCGGCAGCTATCCCGCGATGATCGAGACCCTGCTCGGCGACGGGCATGACTATCGGAAATTCGATGCGATGCGCGGCGAGTTGCCGCAAGGGCCGGATGCCTGCCAGGCCTATGTCGTCACCGGTTCAGCAGCCGACGCCTTCGCGCAGGCGGACTGGATCGGGCAGCTCAGGCAGTTTCTGAGATCCGCGGCCGGACGGGCCGCGCTGGTCGGCATCTGCTTTGGCCATCAGCTCATGGCCGAGGCGTTTGGCGGTCGCGTCGCCCGCGCCGACATGGGCTGGGGCATCGGCCTGCACAGCTATATCGTGCGGGCCCGGCGGGACTGGATGGGCGATGCGGAAGCCTTTTCGCTTCCCGCGTCCCATCGCGATCAGGTCACCATCAGGCCAGAGCGCGCGACGCTCATTGCAAGCAGCTTCTTCTGCCCGGTCGCCGCGCTGGAATATGACGACTTTCCCGCCCTCTCCTTTCAGGCGCACCCGGAATTCGACCCGGACTTCGCGCGAGCCCTGATCCGTCACAAGCAGGGAATCGATTATCCGGGCGAGGATGCCGAAGTCGCGCTGGCGACGCTCGACTATCCCGCCGACCGTCCGTTGATCGGAGAGTGGATCCGGCGCTTCATCGCCGCTGCGGCGATCTGAAGCGGATCGCCCTCCCGCTCAGTACAGCGGCACCTCGGCGGGCGGAGGCGCAAGCGAAAGAATGGCATAGACGATCGCCGCGGAGAGCGCGATCACGACCACGGCCCTGAGCAACTGGGACGATGCGATGGCGTCCTCCAGCGGCACATGGCTGTCGCTCTTGTAGCCGTGGATCATGGGCCCGACGAGATTGTGCCGGAAGGCAACGGCATAGATGATGATCGCCAGCACATGGATGGCGATGGCTGCGAGAATATAGTTGAACAGCCGATGATGCAGGCCGCTGAGCGCGGCGATCGTCTCCGGGCTCAGCCACGTCACCTGATTGAACGGGCCGGAGGTAAAGACATCATCGGTCGTGAACAATCCTGTGATCGCCTGCAGCCCGACGAGCCCGAGCATGAGGAACACCATCATGGCGCCCAGCGGATTATGCCCGGCCGGCTTTGCCGCGCCCTTCACATAGGCCAGGACCCGGCGAGGCAGCGGGAAGAATGAATGGAAGCGGGCATGGCGCGGCCCGACAATTCCCCAGAGCAGGCGGAAAGTGAGCAGGCCGAGCATCCAATAGCCCAGCCACATATGGATGGTCATCCAGTCCAGATTGAAGGTGGCGGGAATCTCCGTGAGATGCTCATAGCCAAGGCGCTGCGTGAGCCACAGCAGGAAGAGGCTCACGACGAGCAGCCAGTGGAACAGCCGCAACGGCAGATCCCAGACCAGCCGCCTGCCCGCCTTGCCCTGACCCACGCCTTGCCCCGCCACCATCATTCACTTTCTCTGTCGATAGGACTGCGGACTGACCGGCCGGCGCGCGCCGACGAACCGGCGGGCGCGCGCGGCGGTCGGGATCAATCCGCCTTGTAACCGGTGTGGCATGCGCGGCAGGTCTGGCCCACCTTCACGATCGCCTGAACGACGGCGTCGCGCTGCCCGCCGGCTGCGGCCTGCTGGAGACCGGCGATCGCACCGCTCAGCGCCCGAGCCTTGGCCTGGAAATCGGGGAAGGTCTCCCAGATATTGTCCTTGGCACTGGTCCTCACCCGGAAGCCGCGCGTATCGACCGAGAAGGCAGCAGGGATGCGCGCTGCCAGCCCTGCCATCTTGTCCGCGCTCGCCTTGGCGGCGGCGGCGTCGAACCGGGCGGGATTGCGGACCATCGGACCCAGCGTCATGTCCATCTCGTCCCCCAGCCCCTGCAGCAGATCGGCACGCTGATTGGCCGCTGCCGCGGCTGCGGCCTGATTGGTGGCGCGCTCCACAGCAAACGCGGCACTGGCGGACATGACCACGGCCCCCAAGGCGGCGGCAAGGCTGGCGCTGCTCAATCTTCTCATCATCGTCCTCTTGAAGTCCTCGAAAAATCTCATGCTATGTCAATTCATTGGAATGGATACCATAGTCATCGTTGCGCGGTTTGGGCCGGCTCGGCGCTCCGCTTGAAACGGAAGGAATTGCTGTTGACGATCGCCACCACGATATCGTCGAAGCGATAGCCCGGCGCCTTGGCGACGATCTGCTGGCGCACCACAGGCCAGTCATAGCCCTTGAGTTGCCGCCCCATCGCATAGCTGAACAGGCGGGCGGAGAAAGCCTGCGCCAATGCGTCCTTCTGGTCCATCAAACGGTTGCGCAGCCCGACTATGCCGGTGAAGGTCGCGCCATCGGGCATCGTGACGGTCGCATCAACCTGCCCGGCCGGCTCGCGGTCGCGCCAGCGCCCGACCACGTCGAGATTCTCGAGCGCGAAGCCATAAGGGTCCATGCGCGCATGACAGCCCGAGCAGGCCGGATTGGTCCGGTGCTGCTCCATCTGCTCACGGGCGGTGAGCGGCTTGCCGTCGGCATTGGCGGCCTCCAGGGCGGGCACGCCCGGTGGTGGCGGCGGCGGCGCCGAGTTGAGAAGGTTCGCCAGCACCCACTTGCCGCGCAGCACCGGCGAGGTCTGGTTGGGGTGCGAGGTCATGAGCAGCACGCTACCCTGCCCCAATATGCCGCCCCGGACATCATCGGGTTGGAAGTCCACGCGCCGGAACTGCGGACCATAGACATTCCTGATGCCGTAATGGCGCGCCAGGTTCTCGTTGAGATAGGTGTAGCTGGCGCCGACAATATCCGTGACCGGCCGGTCGTTGGCGAAGATACTCTGTAGGAACAGGCGCGTCTCCTCGCGGAACTGGTCCCGCAGCACATCGGTGAAATCGGGGAAGAGCCCCAGGTCCGGCGTGGCATCCGCCAGATTGCCCAGGCCGAGATATTGCATGCCGAAATTGTCGACCAGCGCACGCGCCCGGGGGTCCTTGAGCATGCGTCGCGCCTGCGCATCGAGCACGGCGGGATCGTGGAGGCGCCCGGCGCTCGCCAGATCGAGCAGCTCATCGTCCGGGATACTGCTCCACAGGAAGAAAGAAAGCCGCGTCGCCAACGCGAAATCGTCGACGGGATAGGTGGTGCCCGCCACCGTCGCGGGGGCCGGATCGGCCTCGACACGGAACAGGAATTCCGGCGCGACCAGAATGGATTGCAGAGCCTCCTGAATAGCATATTCGAAGCTTGTGCCCGCACGCGCCTGGGCGAACATGGCCATGAACGGCGCGATGTCGGCATCGGTCACGTCACGGCGGAACGCCCGGCGCGTGATCGAGCCGAGGATCCGGCGCGCGCAGGCCTCTTCCTGACGCTGCTGACGCGGCATGCAAACGAAGATGCGCTTGCGGCTGGCCGTCATGCCCGGTCCCACCGCGTCATAGGGCCCGTCGATCTCGACACGGTTGATATAGGTTTGCCCCGGGAAAAGGCCGTTCTGGGTATTGAGCTCGGTCAGCGTCGGCGGCTGGACGGGCACGAGCGCGAGCCGGCGCCCGCCTATCCGGAAATCCAGATAATTATATTTGCGCAGGCTGTGGGTCGGATCGATCGGTCCCGGCGTCGCGGGCCCGCCCTCGCTGCGGATGTTCCGGATCGAGCCCTCTGTGAGCGCCGCATCCTCCGCCATGGTGACGACGATCGAATGCGCGCCGGCCGCAACCTGCGCCGTGACCTCGAAGCGCCGACGGTTCTCGGCGGCGGGGAGCTTGGAGGGACGATCCGTGATCGCGCGGATCAGATAACGGCCGGAAATGGGGAAATAGTGCGCCACAGCGATGCCGCCGCGCGCACCGAACGGCAGGCCGCGCGACCAGCCCATCTGATCGTCCGGCACCGGGAAATCATAGATGGTGCGCGGCAGCGTGGGGTCACCGACCGCCTGCCGGGCGACGCGGCGCGCGACCCCGAGATATTTCTCCATTGCCATGGGCGACATCGACATGGCTTCGCCATTATTGTGGAAGCCGTCAGTCATCGTGTCGGGCGGCAGGAACGCCTGATAATCGAGGTCCACCGCGAGCAGATCCCGCACGGCATTGGTATATTCGGCGCGGTCGAGCCGGCGCAGGACGGGCCGGCCGGGATCGGGATTGGCACGTGCATATTGATCCAGAGCGCCGATCAGCCAGTGCGCGAAAGTGGCCGCCTGCTCCGGCGTCGGCTTGCGGCGCGCATCCGCCGGCGGCATCTCGCCGCCGCCGACCCGCCGGGCAACCGTTTCCCAGATGGCGAGCTGTTTGCCGAGATCGCTGAGATCAGCGTCGGCGAGGTTGAGATTGCCGGACGCCTTGATCTCATTGTGGCAGGAGAGGCAGTTGCGCATGATGAATTCCTGCGCATCCGTCGAGGCGAAACCTGCATCCGCACGCCCGGCCGACGCATCCGCGCTTTCGGCGCCATCAGACGGGGCCACTATGTCCGCGGCCGCGGCATGCGGATCGGGCGCTTGATCCAGCGACCGGGCGGCGCCGGCCATGAAGAGGCCGGCGGCGGCGAACAGCGCGAGCCAGGACGTTGGCGCAATGCGCCCTTTTCCTCCCGCCGCCATCGCCCCTTCCGTCATCTCACGCATGTCCGAATCCATCACTCCGAAAAGGGTGCCGGCACCCGGGGCTGCGTGCCGGCGAGGGAAAACCTATTGCCTTTGCCTCCCCCGGTCTGTCCCATGAAAAATGGACCCGTGTCGCAGTGCCCGGCCCCATCAGCGGCGATAGACCTCCCGGCCACCGACGATCGTCCGCAGGACGCGGATGTTCCTGATCTGCTCGGCGTCGATGGTCATATAATCCCGGTCCAGCACGACCATGTCGGCGAGCTTGCCGACCTCGATCGATCCCTTCAGCCTGTCTTCAAAGCTCGCATACGCGCCGGACAGAGTATACATGCGCAGCGCCTCCTCGCGGCCGATCGCCTGATCCGCGCCGTAGAGCTTTCCCGTCTCGTCCCGGCGCGTGACCGCCAGATAGAGGTTGAGCCAGGGGTTCATCGAATTGGTCGGGAAATCCGAACCTTGGGAGACATTCTCGATACCCAGTATGTCGATCGCCATGCGGTCCGGGAAGACCCGGTTCGCCACCGCGCTGCCCATGTGGCGCTCGACCGCCGCTGCCTTGTCCCACATGAACATATTCTCGATCTGCAGGATGATGCCCAACCGCTTCATCCGCTCGAGCTGATCCCGCTGGATCAGACTGCCGCGCAGGACGACGAAGCGGCGCCCCGCGATCGACCGTTCGCGATCGGCCGCTTCATAGGCATCAAGCAGGCGATCGATGGCCGCATCGCCAATGGCATGGGAGGTGAAGCGCCAGCCATTGCGATTGGCGATCGCGACCTGCGCGTCGAGCGTCTCCACCGGAATGGCCGCGACCCCATGATAGTCCGGCCGTTGCGGATAGGGTGCGCGGGTGAGCGCCGTGCCGAAGGTCATGCCGCCATCCACCGGCAATTCGCCGAGCGAATCCAGCCGCAGCCACTCGTCGCCGAAACCCGATGCGACACCCACGCCGCCCACGGCCGCCATCCAGGGCCCTGGCGCGGGATCGGCCGGCGGCGGCAGGATCACCGAGAAGCGGAGCGTCAGTTCCCCCGCACGATGGAGCGCCTGCAGGGCGCGCATGTCGTCCGGGCCATTGGCTGCCGTGACGACACTGGTCAGCCCCTGGCTGTTGGCGATCCGCATCGCCTCGCGATAGCGCGCCTCCAGCTCCCCGACCGTTGGCGGGGGCACCGCTTTCCACGCGATCCGCGTGGCCGCGCCCCGCAAGAGTCCGGTCGGGTTGCCGGCATCGTCCCGCTCGATATGCCCGTTTTCCGGATCGGCCGTGGCACGATCGATCCGCGCGGCCCTGAGGGCGGCGCCGTTCAGGGCGACGGCCTCTCCGTCGAGCAGGACCGGATTGTCCGGCGCGACGCTGTCGATTTCAGCGGCGGTGAGGGCGCGCTTCTCGGCAAGCTGTGTTGCCGGGTCCCAGCGCCGGCTGATGATCCACGCCCCCGCCCCCTTGCTCGCGACCGCAGCGCGGATCGCGGCAAGGGCCTCACCGACCGTGGCGGCGCCGGAGAGATCCAGCTTGCCGACATCGGCGCCGGCCGCCACGAGATGAAGGTGGGAATCCACGATACCGGGCACGACGGTCGCGCCGCCCAGGTCCACGACAGTCGTGCCGGGGCCGACATGGCTGCGTCCCTCCGCATCCGGGCCGACCGCGATCAGGCGTCCGTCGAGGATGGCGACCGACGATGCGACCGGCGCCTGCGCATCGAGCGTATAGATGTGACCGTTCACATAGACCGTATCCGCGATCGTCCGGGCCTGCGCGCCCGCCGCCAGAGCCAGCGCGAAGCCGGCCAGAAGCAGCCGGGACCGGGCGCGCGGTCCATGGGCACGCCGCTCCATCGTCAGGCCGCGGAGGGAAATGCACACAGACCGGACGGCGCGATCATGCCGGGGCGTCAATGCGCCGATACCATCTGTGGGGCGCGCGGGTCCGCCGAAGCGTCCTGCGCCGTCCCGTCCAGCACGGCGCGGGCGGAAAGGCGCTGGGCGGGAGGACTGAAGTTGCGACTAGGCACATTCTCCTCGAAGAAATAGCCGTCGACCTGCGGCGCGTTCTCGACGATATTGCCGGTGAAGCGGCCCTCCTTCGGCCAGTCCAGGCTGGCAATGGCCAGCGGCGTGCGGCCTTCCGCATCACGCACGTCCTTCGTCGCGCCCGATGCCAGCAGCAGCTGCGCCATATCGCCGCCGCCGCGCGGGCCGTAAGTATCGGGATAACCCGACCGGACCGAACCGATCAGCGGCTGCATCGCCGCGAAATGCAGGGCAGTTCGCCCTTGATTGTCCGTCGCATTCACGTCCGCGCCGCGCTCGATGAGCATCTGCGCGGTCTTGACGATGTTGAGCATCGCCGCCTCCATCAGCAGCGTCTCGCCGCCAGCATTGCGCGCGTGGACGTCGATCCGCCCGCTATCGAGCATCATTTGCTGGATGGCATCCTTGTAGAGCGCGCCCGCCAGCAGGAAGGGCGTGATATTCCGATATTCGGCATGGTGACGATTGAGCCCGCCGGGCACGAGAATCCTGTGATTCGTGATCCTGAGATTCGGGTCCGCGCCATGGGCCAGCAGCAGGCGCACAGCGGCCGCGCCCTCCTCGTCATGCGGCGTAACGGCCGGATCCTCGTCCAGCGCATAGCTCCACCGGTCCTTGCCCGCGGCGATGAATACCGCCGCATGGAGCGGCGTGAGCCCGCTGCGGCTCGCGCCATTCACATCCGCGCCCTTGCCGAGCAGATATTCCGCCATCGGCAGGTCGCCCACGACCTCTGTGTCATAAGGCGGCTTCACCACGCGCTGGACATGATGATAGAGTGAGATGATGAGCGGGGTTTCGCCCTCCTCCGTCCGGCTTTCGATGCTGACGCCGGCGTCCAACAGGGCCTGAACCGTCGGAATATCTCCCGATTCGACCGCGAAATGGATGGGCGCCCAGCCCCCAGCCGTGATCGGCGTCGTTTCCATGCGCTGCGCCCAGCCGCCGCCCAGATAATCCACCGTGACGACCGGCGTCGCCAGCTTCGGGTCCGCGCCAGCGGCGAGGAGATGCCGGACCGCCTCGGCATGGCCGGCCGCGGCGGCCCACATGAGTGCCGTCTGGCCATGGCGCTCGGCATGGTCCACCTCCGCCTTCGCGGCGACCAGCAGGTCGATCGCCGCGACGCTGCCGGCGCGGGCGCTGAGCATGAGCGGCGTCTCACCGGACCAGCGCGCGACATCGGGATTGGCGCGCGCCTCCAGCAGGCGGCGGATCAGCGGCACATCGTCGTTCGACGCGGCGAGATCCAGGGCGCCCACGCCATATTCGTTCACCGCATCCGGGTCCGCTCCCGCCCGCAGCAGCAGATCGGCCATTTCGAGATTATGATTGGCGCTGGCCCAGATGAGGGCGGTCGCCTGATCCGCTCCGCGCGCATTGACCTGCCTGCGATGCCGCAGATGCGGCCGCACGCCGTCCAGATCGTTCCGGCGCGCGGCCGCCACGATGTCCGGCTCGCCCGAATCGGATGGAATGGAGACGCCGCTCTCCAGCGGCTCGGCCGACAGGCCGGCCGGCAGCAGGCCGGCCATCAGGAGGCCGATCAGCACTGGACGCGACAAACCCGCCATGGATCGGTCAGACATCCAGGCCCCGCAATTCGCCGGTGCTGTCGCCCAGATGATCGAGCGGGACGTTCATCTTCTCGAGCATGGTCAGGTAGAGATTGGTGAGCGGCGTCTTGTCCACCGGGAACTGGATGTGCCGCCCGCCCTTGATGCCGAGGGCGCCGCCGCCCGCCAGCAGCGTGGGCAGATCGCGCTGGATGTGCATGTTGGCATTGCCGAGCGCGCTGCCATAGACGGCCATCGTCTGGTCGAGCAGCGTATAGTCACCCTCGCGGATGCTATCGAGCTTCTGGACGAAATAGGCGAACTGATCGGCATGGTGGCGATTGATCTTCATCATCGCCGCGATCTTGGCCGGGTTCCCGCCATCATGCGAAAGCGGATGGTGCGCATCCTGCACGCCGATCTCCGGATAGGTGAGATTGCTCGCCTCCTGCGCCAGCATGAAGGTCCACACGCGCGTCATGTCGGCCTGCAGCGCGGCGACGGTCAGGTCCATCATCAGCCGGACATGCTGGACATAATCCGTCGGAATGCCGGCCGGTCGCTGGATCGAGGGAACCGACGTGCCGGCATCCTGCGCCTGCGCCGCCATGGCCATGCGCCGCTCGATGTCGCGGATGGAATCGAGATATTCCTCCAGCTTCGCCTTGTCGCTGCCGCCCAGCGCGCTCCTAAGCTGCGCGCTGCTTTCCGTCACGCTGTCCAGCACGGTCTTCTGCCGCGCGCGGTTACGGGCAAGGGTGGCGGGATCGAGGCTGTCGATATCGCCGAACATGCGCTCGTAGAGAAGGCGCGGATTGATTTCGAGCGGCATCCGCCCGGTCTCGGACTTCCACGAGATGCTCCCCATGGTGCCGACCTCCTGGATCGCCAGCTCCATCGAGGCGAGTTGCGTATCCCGACCGACATGCTTCGCGGCGATCTGGTCGACCGAGATGCCGACATGCAATCCGTCGCGCGAGCGCTCGACGCCGGTCAGATAACTTGCGACGGCGCGATCGTGAAAGCCGCCGACCGTGTTGCTCGGGTCCGCGGAAAGACCCGACAGAATGAGGAGCTTCGACTTGACGGGCTCGAGCGACTGGAGCGAGGGCATCAGGTCGAAGCCCGGCCCGGTCTGCTGCGGCTGCCAGGCCGACTTGATGAACCCGTTCGGGAAATAGGTGAAGCCCATGCGCGGGATAGGCCCCGGCTGGCTTTTCGCCATGGCCGGCGTCATCGCATCGAGCAGCGGCAAGGCCACCGACGCGCCGACACCGCGCAGCACCGCTCGCCTGGAGAGGTGGATTTTCCGGATATAGTTCATCTCATGTCTCCCGTCCGCGCGACCTCCATATCGAGGTGAAGCGCTCCAATATGCCCTGCCCGCGTCGCGACCGGACAGCCCGCGCGGGACGCTGGATGCAACCATCCGCTCCCGACCGATGAGAATGGTGCCTCGGTTCGGCTATCCGGTCCGCCGACAATGCGAATTCCACCGGGGCAACTCCTCGCGACTGAATGACAAGGCACTGGAGGATCGTCACGATACCCTCGGGACCCAAGGGTGTCTGTCGTATAAAATGAGGACCACTCGCCTCCTTCACCTGGGTCACCGGAGCAGCCCGGCGGCAAGACGACCGGCGTGAGACGCCGTCGCTCCTCCGGCACGCCGGCGGCGAAGGATCAGATCGATCACAAATTTGTCATATAGCCTAGGGACAGACGGTGACAGGCCCGAGGTTGTTCACTGTAGGCCATGGTCGACGGGTCGTAACGAACCCGACGACATGGACTTCAGGAAGAGCAACGGACCCTTGCGAGCATTCAGCCCAACGACCAGCCATGCGCGCTTCAGCACGCGCAGGCCTCTCCATGAAGCCCCGGGCTTCAGGGCCGGCGGCAGGGCGCGCGCGGACGCAGGCCGGCCGCTCACCTCCGCTTCGACGTCAGGAACCATCGTGCATACCGGCGCCTGATGAAGGCGATGTCCGAATTTCTATAATAGATCACAATAAATATATCCGCAAAATCAATAATAATATTCAGAAAATTGCAGGTCTCAGGAACAAGTATAATATATCCTTCGAGGAGGCAGTATGCTCAAGCGGAATTCAACACATGGGGTGTGTTTCAAATCATTGATAGCCGGCCTTCTTACCGGGGTCGCGGCCACGGCCGTCACACCGGCGTCTGCGCAGACGACCGCGCCCGACGACTATGACGAAGGCGACGCCATCATCGTCACCGCGCAGCGCCGCGAGCAGACACTCAACGACGTGCCGATGTCGATCAACAGCTACGACAAGAAGGCGATGGACCAGCAGGGCATTCGCGACATCAACGACATCGCGCGCAACACGCCGTCGCTGACAGTCTCGCGGGCCGCAGGCATCAGCGGACGGAGCAGTGCCATCTCGATCCGTGGCCTTTCGTCGGATGTCGGTTCCGCCACGACCGCCATCTACATCGACGACACGCCGATCCAGATCAGCAACGCCGGCTATTATGGCGGCAATCCCTACCCCCGGATCTTCGACCTCGATCACATCGAAGTGCTTTACGGGCCGCAGGGCACGTTGTTCGGCGCGAGCGCCGAGGGCGGTGCCGTGCGCTTCATCACGCCCGCGCCGAACTATGACGACATGAGCATCTATGGTCGCGCTCAGGCTTCCGTCACCAAAAATGGAGCGCCCAGCTATGAAGCCGGCCTTGCCATAGGCGCGCCGCTGACGGACAATCTCGCCTTCCGCATGAGCTTCTGGCACCAGAACAGCGGCGGCTATATCGATCAGGTGCAGCAGGGCACCGATGATGTCATCGCGAAGGACATCAATTCCAGCGATGCCTTCGTCTACCGCGCGGTCTTGGGCTGGAAACCGACGGACACGCTGACAATCACGCCCAGCTTCTTCTACCAGAGCACTTTCAACGACGCGCACGACACCTCCTGGGAGGGTTATGGCAGCGGCAGCGACTATCATAGCGGCGTCTGGGGTCAGGAACCCAGTTCGGACCGGTTCATGCTTCCCGCGTTGAAGGTAGAATGGAACATGCTCCCGAATATCGAGAGCATCACGAATGTCTCCTATTTCCATCGCAATCAGGCCGATACACTGGACTACAGCACCTACTTCTCGGCCCAGCGTGCCGGAGGGGATGCGTTTGGCTATTATACCGACAAGGATCTGGATAATTCCAAAGACTTCCTGACCATGAAGCAGCGCAACTTCACGGCAGAACAACGTTTCCAGTCTTATGACAACGCGTTGATCGACTGGACCATCGGCGCTTACTATTCCTACACGAAGCAGAAGTTTACGAACTTCACGGAATCCGGCCGCACGCCGGGCGTGCTCGACCGCGGCAACCCCCAGTATGACGGCATTTACAGCTGGGTGAACTGGACGACGGCGACGGAGCGCCAGATCGCCGGCTACGCCAGCATCGATATGAAGCCGATGGACGGCCTCACGCTGACCGCCGCCCTTCGCTACAGCCATTTCGATCTTGGTTTCGAGGATATCAGCGACGGTTCGCGCCTCGCCAACATCCGCACCGTATCCACGGCGGACAACAAGGAAGGATCGTTCACGCCCAAATTCGGCGTTTCCTACAAGATCGCGCCCGACAACATGATCTACGCCACGGTCGTGAAGGGCTTCCGGTCCGCCGGCGCGCAGGCCAAGATCGTCAACGACAACTGTAATGCCGATTTCGCTTCCTTGGGCATCACCGACAGCCCGACGTCCTACCAGTCCGACTCCCTGTGGTCCTATGAAGCGGGGACCAAGAACGCTCTGTTCGGCGGTCGCCTCAATGTCGGCCTCAGCGCCTATCTTATGAACTGGAAGAATATCCAGCAGTCGGTAAGCCTGCCGAATTGCCAGTCGTCGTTCATTTACAATCTTGGCGATGCCACCAGCAAGGGCGTGGAATTCTCGCTCGACGTGCGACCCGTCCGGGGTTTCAGCCTCGGCGGCAATGTCGGCTATGTCAACATGACCTATGACGACAATGTCTATGGCGGCAGCGGCATCCTCCTCAAGGTGAAGGGCCAGCACATCGGCGGTCCGGCCTGGACCGGCCATCTCTATGCGTCCTACGAGACACCGGTCAGCGACACGACCAGGGTCTATGCGCGCGGCGACTACAGCTTTGCCAGCCATCAATTCCTGACCGACCCGGATCCCGACAGCTACAGCTATGACGGGAACCTCGTCCCGCCTGGAGCGACCAACTTCGTCTCCGCCCGCCTGGGTGCCAGGTTCGACAATCTCGACGTATCGCTGTTCGTCGACAACCTGTTCAACTCGACCGACCCGATCTCCCGCGACCATGATTCGACCAGCGCGTGGCTGTTCTACAACGTCACCTATCGCCCCCGGACGATCGGCCTGACGCTCAGCTTCTCGCGCTGACCGCCCCCCTCTCCCCGCAGAGCGGCAGGATCTCTCCTGCCTGCCGCTCTTGCCGGGGAGAGGTCGCGGCGGGCCCGCGCGCGATCCGCCCTGTTCCCTGGCCCGCCTTCCAGCGCCCGCATGGAGAGCGGACCTTCCCTTCCAGATCCCTTCCAGATCAGCTTGTTCTCTGATCGAACATATGTTCATTTATGTTGCATTTCTGCTCCGGATCAGTATGAGCAAAAGAACAAGATAAAATCAGTGATTCAGTAGATTGGCGCGCATTGAATTCGATCGCTCGCCCAGTTCTACGTCCGTTATTTCGGAGTGCATGACAGTTATGATGAGCGCTAGCGATAACGAATTCCTCACGCGCGTTGAGGGCGATCATCCATGCGGCCGCCTCATGAGCATGTATTGGCAGCCGGTTGCCCTGTCCGAAGAGCTGGAAGGCGTGCGTCCGGTGCGCCCTGTTCGTCTTCTCGGGCGCAATTATGTTCTTTTCCGCAATGAAACCGGCATCGGACTGCTTGATCGCGATTGCCCGCATCGCGGCGCCGACCTTGCCTTCGGCCGTCTCGAGGATGGCGGCCTTCGCTGCCCGTTCCACGGCTGGCTGTTCGACCAGGCCGGCAACTGCCTGGAGACGCCGGCCGAACCGGAGGGCAGCACATTGTGCAAGCGCATCCATCAGCGATCCTATCCCGTGGTCGAACGCTCCGGCGTGATCTTCGCCTATGTCGGCGAAGGCGAGCCGCCTGCCCTGCCCCCGATCGACTGCCTGACCGCGCCGGACGCCTATACGTTCGCGTTCAAGGGCCTGCTCGAATGCAACTGGCTGCAGGCGCTCGAAGTCGGAATCGATCCCGGCCACGCCTCCTTCCTGCACCGCTTCTTCGAGGATGAGGATCCCGCGGAGGGCTATGGCAAGCAGTTCCGCGACGTTTCCGCCAATTCCGACCTGCCGATCACGCAGGTCCTGCGTGAATATGACCGACCGGACATCAATGTCGAGGAAACCGACTATGGTCTGCGCATCGAAACCTTGCGCCATCTCGACAGCAAGACCACCCATGTGCGGGTGACGAACCTCCTGTTCCCCACCGCATTCGTGATCCCGATGACGCCGGAAATCACGATCACGCAGTGGCATGTGCCGGTCGATGACGTAACGACCTATTGGTACGCCATCTTCACCAGCTATGCCGACCCGCTCGACAAGAAACAGATGCGCGACCAGCGCCTGGAGTCCTGCACGTTGCCGGATTATCGACCGATCCGGAACAAGCGGAACGACTATGGCTTCAATGCCGAGGAGCAGGCCACGCAGACCTATACGGGCATGGGCCATGACATCAACGTCCACGACCAGTGGGCGATCGAGTCGCAGGGGCTGATTCAGGACCGCACCCGTGAGCATCTCGGCCAGTCCGACAAGGCCATCATCGCCTATCGCCGCCAGCTCAAGGCCGCGATCCGCCAGGCCCAGGGCAACAGCACGCCGATCATGGTGCTCGATGAGGCCAGCGCCGGGACGCTCTCCGCGCCGGCGAGTATCGACATCGTGTCGCCGGCGGAGGGCTGGCGCGAATTCTGGCGCAGCGCGGAGGATGTGCGCCGCAGCAAGGCCGTCTGGAGCAATCAGCCTGCCCGTGAGGACGCGAACTGATGTCCGAGACGGACCGTTATGGTCTCTGGACACCGGAACGCGCTGAAAAATCGGCCGAGGTCGTCGCCCGGGCGAACGAGCTTGGGCTGGAGCTGATCCGCTTCTCCTTCGTCGACCAGCATGGCCTGCTGCGCGGCAAGACCATGATGGTCGACGAGTTGGCCTCGATCCTCAACAGCGGCTGCGCCGCCCCGTCGAGCCTGCTGGCGAAGGATACATCCCATCGCACCGTCTTCCCGGTCTTCTCCGAAGGAGCGGGGCTCGATCTCGCCCAGATGCAGGGCGCGGCCGACATGGCGATGCTGCCCGATCCCTTCACCTTCCGTGTCCTGCCCTGGGCCGCGAAGACCGGCTGGCTGTTGTGCGACCTCTATTTTCTGGATGGGCGCCCCGCGCCCTTTTGCTCGCGCGGCCTCTATAACCGGACGCTGCGCAAGGCAGCGGACGCCGGCTGGGACTATATGGCCGGCGCAGAGCTGGAATTTCATCTTTTCCGCATCAAGGACGAGAGACTGGCGCTCGAGGATGCCGGGCAGCCCGGCATGCCGCCTGAGGTGATGCTCACCAGCCAGGGCTATCGCTATCTGACCGAGGACCAGTTCGACCGGCTCGAGCCCGTGCTCGACCGGATCCGGCAGGGCGTGCAGGCCATCGGCCTGCCGCTGCGGTCGCTGGAAGTGGAGTTCGGCCCCAGTCAGTGCGAAGTCACCCTCGCCCCCCTGCTCGGCCTGGCCGCGGCGGATGCGGTGGTCCTCCTGCGCAGCGCCGTTCGCCAGATCGCGCGACGCCTGGGCTATCACGCGACCTTCATGTGCCGCCCGCGCATCCCCAATGTGATTTCCTCGGGCTGGCATCTGCACCAGTCGCTGATCGACAGCCGGGGCGACGGCCTGTTCCCCGCGACGGACGACAAGGCGATGCTGTCCGCAGAGGGCCGCGCCTATATGGCCGGGCTGCTCACCCACGCCCGCGATGGCGCGTTGTTCGCCGCGCCCACGATCAATGCCTATCGCCGTTATCGCCCGAATTCGCTCGCGCCCGATCGCGCGAACTGGGGCCATGACAATCGCGGCGCCATGTTGCGCGTGGTGGGCGGCGGCCGCGATCCGGCGACGCATCTCGAGAATCGCGTGGGTGAGCCCGCGGCCAATCCCTATCTCTATATGGGCTCGCAACTCCTCGCCGGACTGGACGGCATCGCGCGCGAACTCGATCCCGGCCCGCCGAGCGACACGCCCTATGGATCGGACGCCACGCCCCTGCCCCGGTCGCTGGCCGAGGCGGTGGCCGCGACACGCGACAGCAGCTTCTTCCGGGACGGTTTCGGGAGCAACTTCATCGACTATTATTGCGCGATAAAGGATTTCGAGATCGCAAGATATGAAGCCGAAGTCTCCGAGTGGGAGCACCGGGAATATTTCGATACATTCTGAAATTTATTCTGAAATTTGCCTCGAAAACGCGCCGGACGAGCGCCGATACTCATGAATGACGATGGGATGGAACAGTCTCACCCGGAGAGAAGCCATGGTCCGTTTTCCATGCGGCACCATGCTTCCTCCCCCAGGACTTGAAGGAAGGGAAGCGACATGTCGACAAGGGCCCCGGTCTCGGTCATCCGGCCGCCCAGCGTGGTGCAGATTGCGCTGAGCATCCTGCTGCTCATTCTCTTCGCGCCGGTGGTGCTTGCGGTCGGCTCGGCCGATTTCCGCCCGGCCTGGCTGCTGCGCCTGCTCGGCGGCGTTCCGCTCAGCACGCTATGGGTTCTCGGCTCGATCATCCTGTTCATCGTGCTGACCTGGCTCTTCTCGCGAATGGCCTTCGCGCGGGGCGAGGAGGCGCAGGTCCGATGAACAGCGCCATCGCCATCGGCTGTTTCCTGCTGATGATCGCCATGACGCTGGCGGTGACGATCTGGGCGTCGCGGCGCAATGCCAGCCAGGCCGACTATTATGTCGCGGGCGGCAGGATCACCGGCTTCCAGAACGGCTTCGCCATCGCCGGCGACTTCATGTCCGCGACCACCTTCCTCGGGCTGACCGGCATGTTCTTCGTTGCCGGTGTCGATCAGGTCGCCGTCTATTATCTGACGCCGCTGGTCGGCCTGTCGCTCATGCTCCTGCTCATCGCAGGCCCCTTGCGCCAGCGCGGCAAGTTCACGCTGGGAGATGTCCTCTCCGCCCGGCTGGACGAGCGGTCCATGCGGCTGTTCGCTGGCGCCAGCACGATCATCATCTCGATCATCTATCTCATCGGCCAGCTTGTCGGCGCGGGCACGCTCATCTCCGCCCTGTTCGGCCTGAGCTTCAGCGTTTCGGTCATTCTGGTCGCGACCCTGATGACGCTCTATGTGACCGTCGGCGGGATGCTGGCGGCGACATGGGTGCAGATCATCAAGGCCGGCCTGCTCGTCGGCATCGTGCTGCTCCTGTCGATCCTCGGCATCGTCCGGGCCGGCGGCGTGGCCAATCTCTACGCGCAGGCCGCGGCCCTGCATCCGCGCGGATGGGAGATATTCGTGCCCGGCACCAGCGGGACGGACATGTTCTCGTCCATCTCCCTCGCCTTCGGCATGACGGTGGGCATGCTCGGCCTGCCCCATGTGCTCATCCGCTTCTTCACCGTACCCAATGCACGCGAAGCGCAGCGGTCGACGGTGGCTGCCGTGGCGATCATCGGGCTGGTCTTCGGGCTCATGTTCGCGGTGCTGGGGCCGAGCGCCATCGCCCTGCTCAAGGGCACCGCCTATGTGACCGCGCAGGGCGATCTGACCGGCGGACCCAACATGGCGTCCATCCATCTCTCGCAGGTTCTGGGCGGACCCGCGCTGCGCGGCGTGACCTCGGCGGTCGCCTTCGCGACCATCCTGGCGGTCGTTGCCGGTCTCGTGATCGCTTCGGCCTCGGCGGCCAGCCACGATCTGTATGCGATACTGGCACGCAAGGGCAGCGCCCGCAGCGAATTGACCGCCTTCCGCGTGTCGGCAGCGCTGATGGCGGTGATCAGCGCCGCCCTCGCGCTCGTTTTCCAGAAGGAGAATGTCGCGTTCCTCAGTGCGCTGGCCTTCTCGGTCGCGGCCAGCGCGAACGTGCCCGTGCTGATCCTCGCGCTCTACTGGCCGCGCCTCACCACCCGGGGCGCGCTTGCGGGCGGTCTGTTCGGGCTTGCGACGTCCGTCCTGCTCATCGTCCTGGGTCCGTCGGTCTGGGTCAAGATCCTGCACCATTCCGCACCCCTCTTCCCGTCGGACTATCCTGGTCTCCTCATTGCGCCCCTCGCCCTCATCGTCGCGGTGATGGTCTCGCTATCGAAGCCGGTGGCACTCAGTCCCGCGACATAAGGGTGCCGCGGGTCAGGCATTCGCATCTGCCGCCCTCAGCCCAGCGGGCCGGTGAGGCGCCAACGGTTGGTCAGGAGCGACTGCAGCGGGCGCAGCAGGCATGAAGCCAGACCCTCCATCATCCGAACGAAGATGCCTCGCTCACTCCATCGCTTCCACCGATTGTGCAGCCTCATCTATCCCGAACAGGCGAACCATGATCCGCCATTACCGACGCCCGGCCACGCGGTGATCGCGGCTTCGCTCTGATCCGCACACCGGATGCGACGGCTGGCGCAGCCGCGCGAAGCCGACTAGGAGTCGGCAACACCGCAAAGGGGGATCGACATGCCGGTGGGCGACGCCTTCTCGACATTCCTGGAATATCGACTGCGCAAGACCGCCCGCAAGCTGGGCGCGCGGGTCGACGCGGCGCTGCGCAGCCGGCTGAGCGGGCTCGCGCACCGGCTCGGCCGGCCCCGGGGCTCGCCCTTCGCCCTGTCGCGCTATGGCGTGCTGCTGCGCGCCGACTGGCGGGACCGCACCTTCCTTTATTGCCATCACGCCATTTACGGCCGCGCGCTCGCCGACCTGCTGGAGGGTATGAAGGAGCCCTTCTGCTTCCTCGACATCGGCGCCAATCAGGGCCTCTACAGCCTGATCGCCGCGCGCAATCCGGCCTGTGCCGAAGCGATCGCGCTCGAGCCGGTCGCTGCCACCTTCGCGACCCTCAACGAGAATGTCGCGGCCAATGATCGGGCCGGGCGGATCACCATGGTCGATGCCGCCCTCTCCGACCATGCGGGCACCGCGACCATCTCGATCGACCGGCACCATAGCGGCACGGCCTCGCTGGAGCATCGGTCGATCGGCCGGGCAGCGGCCACGCTGACCGTCCGCCTGATCGACCATCAGGCGCTCGACGTGCTGATCCCGCCGCTGCTGCCGCTCATCGTCAAGGTCGATGTCGAAGGGCATGAACCGGTGGTCATCGCCGAGTTGCTCAAATCCCGGCATGTCGGCGCGATCCGGCATCTCTTCTATGAAGTGGACACGCGCTGGACCGATCCCGCCGCGCTGGAAGCCATGCTGCGCGCGGCCGGTTTCACGACATTTCGCCGGTTCGGTGTCGGCCGCCATTATGACGTGCTCGCCAGCCGCATGGCGGTGGCGATCTAGATGTTCGATCCCGCAATGTCGTGGGACGACTGACCATCCTGCATGGCGCGGGGAGTTGCTGTGCCAGGCCTATCGTGCCCCGACCAGCCGCCGGTCGGCGTCACCCGGTATCCGGCGCCCGATGGATCGGGCCAATGACTGCCGGCGAAGCGAAGCGGCCAGGCCGAGGCAGGTCGCGAAGAAGAGGCCCGGATTGGGGGAAGGCGCCAGGACGAGGCTCGGTACCAGCGCGATGAGGCCGGTTCCGGCCGCGACCTTCGCCAGCGCGGCTGCGTCGTTCCGTGGGGCTTGGACGAACATTCTCATCATCGCGCCGCAGGTCGCCAGCAAGCTGACGATTCCGAACACGCCCATGGAACCCGCAACGGCCGCGATCAGGCTGGACGATCGCAAGGAGCCCGGTCCCACGCCGAGGCCGAAGGACACACCGAAAGCCTCCAGCGCCTTCTGGGACCAGAAATTGCGCTGGAGCGCGGAGCTGCTCGCGCCCTTGTCCACCGTCATGGCGAGGACCATGTCGACGAAATTGTTCGTGAACCTGGGCGAGAGCAGAGCGACCGCGAGAATGATCGCCAGTCCCGCGATGCCGGCCGGGACGATGAAATGGAATATTTTCGAGCCGCGCTTGCGGCTGTCGAACAAGAGCTTCGCGAATAGCAACGCAAAATAGGCGACCAGCCCCAGATATGCGGAACTCGACGTGCTGAACAGCAATGCCGCTCCGCACAATGCCGTCGTCATGATGGATATGTTCCTGTAGAGTCCGATGATGACAAGGCCGGATGAAAAGAGAAACAATGAGAACATCATCTCCGCCCAGGAGGACGGCTCGGGGAATATGCCGGATATCCGGACGAAATCGCCATATTGCTGGCTGAGCTGGGCATAGTTGGCGTTTCTCAGAAGCAGGATGATATCGGCGAGCGCCGTTCCGGACAGGAGCGTCAGCCCCACGCCGAGGATCAGATGGATCCACGCTGCCCACAGAAATGTTCGGGATATGGACTTCGCCTGATCCATGGTCCTGACCGAAACCTGCGCCGTCAGCGCCATGAAGCAGGTGCCGATCAGATAGACCGCCGTGGTGATGTTCGACGACACCGGCCGGAGCGTCTCGGTGTCGAAGAGCCCGCTTGTCCCTTCCGACGGGCGCAGGGCCGGAACCTGCATCGCCCCCTCGAACATGCGCGGCAGGAAGATCGCGCCGATCACGCCGTAGAGCGTGAACAGCAGGAATGGCCATTGGCTGCGAAAGGCCTCCTGCCAGCGGCCGAGCATATGCGTGCCCGGCAGCAGGCATCGCAGGACCAGGAAGCCCAGCGCGAAATAGGCGGGCGGAACCGAGGAGCCGCCGAGCGCCGGCAATTGGATCGCCGCGGACCCGCCCAGCAACATGCACAGGATCACCAGGGCGAGCAGATGATGGGCCGGCGCCCTGAACAGCAGGAACAAGCCGATGGCCGCGATGATCATGCCGATGAAGGTGGGAGTCACGCCTTCTCCATTTGCGGTGCGAGCGTCCGCAGGCTAGATTGCTACCCGATTGTTTTTGCGCCTCTAATCGATTGGACGCGGCATGAGGAAGATGCTGGCCCGGATCCGGGGGCAGGTTCTCCGCCCTGCGCTTTGCCTGATCCTGCTTCTCGCGGCATTCACATGCCCCCATGTCGGCGCCCAGGGCCCGTCGCCCGGATTCCAACTAGGCTATAACAGCCATTTCTCGCAAGGCTGGCCCGACAAGGTCTGGTTTCTGGTCGACGACCTGCCGGCCGACATCCTGCGGGACGGGCTGCACTGGAACGAGATCGAGCGCTCTCCGGGCCAGATCGCCTTCAATCCGGAGAATAGCGGCTATCTCCGCGAGGCCTGCCGTCGCGGCCTCAGGCCGATCCCGGTGATTGCCATGAGCAATCCCCTCTATGACGAGGGCAAGACCATCCATACGCCCGCCGGCCGACTGGCACTCGGCCGGTTCGTCGCGGCGGTGGCGGACGAGTTCGACGGCTGCGTCGCCGGCATCGAACTCGGCAACGAGATCAACAGCGAAGGCAGGATCAACGGCCCGGCTGCCGCGGACGGCCCGGCCTATTATGTCGAGATGCTCAAGGCGATCTGGCAGGCCGTGAAGCCCCGGCATCCCGACTTCCTGATCGTGGGCGGCGGCGCGCACAGCGTGGCCACGGGCTTTCTGGAGCGGATGTTCGCGGTGGGCGGGCTCGACTATATGGATGCGGTCGCGGTCCATCCCTATCGGTCCGGTCCCGATGGTCTCGGGGGGCTCGACTGGGAGCTCGAGAATCTCCGTTCAGTGATGCGCCGCCATGGTCCGGAACGGCCGATCTGGGCCACCGAGTTCGGCATCGAGATCAGCGACCAGGCCGCTTCCGACCTGCAATCGCCGATCTTCATGGCCAGGATGATCGCGATGATGGCCACCAATGGCGTCCGGCAAGCCAGCTGGTATGCGCTGCGCGACGAGCAATGGTGGCCGAACATGGGCCTTTTCCGGCTCGACGGCGAGATGAAGCCGGCGGCGCGCACATTCGATTTCCTCCGCCGGCAGGTGCTGGCGTCCGGCCCGGCGCGGCGGCTGAACGAGGCCGTGCCGGCACTTTATCATGCCGCGTTCGGCGAGACGTTCCAGATCATCTGGGGCGCGCCACGGCCATTCTCCGTGGAGGGAACGGCCACCTTCCTCGATCTTCAGGGCAATCCCATCGAAAAGCCCGCCGCCATTTCGGAAACGCCTTTCCTCCTCAAGGGCCGCGCCACGATCCGGCTCGGCCCGGCCAGCGTCGCGGCCGACAGCCTGAGCGGATATGCCAGAGCGCCCTGGAGCTATTATGCGCGCCCGGCGAGCGGCACCTTGCTGCCGCTCACGGTGCGCAACTGGACCTGGACGAGCGATCTGGTCTCGCCGAGCAACGGGGATCTCAATGTCGGGCCGCAGACCCTGCTGCCGGCGGGGGCGCGGAACAATCCGACCAATGTGGTGATTCGGCTGGCGGTGCCCGGCGACGGAGCCTTCGTCATATCGAGCTGCGTCTCCAGCAAGGACCCCGACAGCCTCGAAATGACGCTCCGACACAATGGCAGCGACTTGCAGAAAATATCGCTGACGCCCGCTCCCGCCGATCATCCGCAACAGGTCCAGCTCCACGCGGGCGACGTCATCGAGTGGGAATTCGCGCCGATCGGCCCGCGCTGGCCTGCCTATGGCCACTACCAGCTTCGGCTCCTGTCGAGCACGAATGCCGATGGCGTGTCCTGCGGGTCATAGGACATCGCGATGAATGGAGCGCTCCGCATCAGATCACAGTCCCGCAACGGGACGGGATGACCGCATTCGGGACAGGCGGGACAAGCCGTAAGTTATTGACTCTAGGCGTTGACTCTTGATCTCCGGTCACGGATAATCCCGGTCGACAGCTCGCTCTTGCGCGCTTGGCATTCGGCGCGGCGCGCGGGAACGCAGGCGATCTGCAGTCAATCCGTGGAGGACGCTGGCTATGGTGGCGGGTTGGACACGTTTCGCGACCGACGAATGTCCACGATGCCTGTCGACCGACGTCGAGAGTTCATCGGCCGGGCGGCGGTGCCGACGCTGCGGAGCCTCGCTCGAAAGCCACACGGCGCGGGCGCCGCTGCCCAAATTTCACGGAAATGCGGCTCAGGCCGAAGAAGAGGATTTCGGGTTCAATCCCAAGATCGCGCTCCTGCTGGTCGTCCTGCTGCTGATGCTGGCGCTTTTCGCGGCCGGCAGGGTGGCCCCGCACCATGGCATCGAGAATACCAGTTGCGCCGGCAATTGCATCGCAGGGAACATGGCTTCCCTGTAACGCCGGGCCGGCTGGGCGCGCTCATCATCCTTGGCCATCGAGGCAAAGGGCGGAAATCTCCTTCCTCGCATGAGGAAAGCTCACCCGCCCTGCTTCGTCGCGCTGGCGTGATCCGATCCCTCGTCACGGCAAATGATCCGCGCCGCCTGGAAAAAGAATGACAACCATATTATTTTATCGGGCTATAAACAGGAGCCGCTAACTCAGGCTGGCTCCTCTGGGAGAGATTGCGAAAGGTTTTCGATGCGACGCCCGACAGTCAGCAGGGCGACCTGTAGCCGGTGCGAACATTATCGACCGCCCGAGCCTGTCGGCCGCCTGGACGACGATATGGATGCGGGCGGGAAATGGCCTCTGTTCTCCAGGGGCCTGTTCCTCATCGGCTCCGCGATCGGATGCTGGATCATCGTCATCGGCGCAGTCCTGATGTTTCTGTGATCGGTTCGCCGGCGGCGCCCGATGACTGACAAAGCGGCAATTTACCTTCTTTTCCCCTCAAACGAACGTGCGGAATGAGCGGGTTCGCCCTGGACCTGGCCCCGCGCTCCTGTCTTTCCGGCGCCTCCCGTTAACCTCTTGAAAAGCCTCATTGCACCGGCGAACCACTTGAAAAAAGCGGGGTAATTTCCCACTGTAGCCTGGCTATCGAGGACCGAATCGCATCCCGCATCATTCGGCGAGGCGATCGATGGGATGCAGTTCCATGGCTGAGCAGACTTATTCGATCGCGAAGCTCATGGAAGGGAGCGGCGTCGCGTTCGGCACGAGCGGGGCGCGCGGTCTGGTCGCGGCGATGACGGACAGGATCTGCTTCGCCTATGTGCTCGCTTTCCTCCGGCATGCAGCGCGTCAGGGCGAGTTCGGCGCCGGCCGGCCCGTCGCGCTCGCAGGCGATCTGCGGCCCAGCACGCCGCGCATTCTGACGGCCTGTGCCGCGGCCGTGCAGAGCCTGGGCGGCACGCCGATATTCTGCGGTTTCGTCCCCTCGCCTGCCGTGGCGCTCTACGCCTTCGCCAATGCCATGCCATCGATGATGGTCACGGGAAGCCACATCCCCGACGATCGCAACGGCATCAAGTTCAATCGCGCGGCCACCGAACTGCTGAAACCGGACGAAGCCGCGATGCGGACGGATTTCGTGACGCTCGATGACGCCCTGTTCGATGCGGAAGGCATGCTGCGCCATGCCTTCCCGCTCGGCGATCCGGTCGATGTGGAGAGCGCCTATGTCGAGCGCTATCTGGCGTTCTTCGGTGCCGACGCGCTCAAGGGCATGAAGCTGGGTCTCTATCAGCATTCCGCCGTCGGCCGCGACATCCTGTTGCGCCTGCTCGAAGCGCTCGGTGCGCAGGTCACACCCTTCGGCCGGTCCGACCGGTTCATTCCCGTCGATACCGAAGCGGTCCGCGAGGAGGATCGTGCGCTTGCCCGGCAGGCTGCGCGCGAGCATGGCTTCGACGCTATCCTGTCCACCGACGGCGACAGCGACCGGCCGCTGCTGGCGGACGAGCAGGGAGAGTGGCTGCGCGGCGACGTGCTCGGCATCCTCTGCGGCCGGGCGATCGGCGCCACGCATGTCGTGACGCCCGTGAGCAGCAACAGCGCGCTCGAGAAATCCGGCTGGTTCAGCGAGACGGTCCGCACGCGGATCGGCTCCCCCTTCGTCATCGAGGCGATGGACGCCGTGCGAGCCGAGGGGCGGATCGCCTGCGGCTATGAGGCCAATGGCGGCTTCCTGCTCGGCACGGACATCATGAATGCCGCGGGCAGGACATTGGGGCGCCTCCCCACGCGCGACGCCGTGCTGCCGATGCTGGCGACACTGGTCCTGGCCAGGGAGGCCGGCATGTCCTTGCGGGCGCTCGTCGCGACATTGCCGCCGCGCTATACTTATAGCGACCGGCTGAAGGCGTTCCCGTCCGAAACGAGCAGGCAGCGTCTCGATCAATTACGGCAGGGCAGCGTCCGGGATCAGCTCGCGCGCCTCAGCGCGATGTTCGAGGGCATCAGCGGGACTGCCGTGGACATCAATGACGTCGACGGACTGCGCACGAGCTTCGCGAATGAGGAGGTCGTCCATTTGCGGCCGTCCGGCAATGCCCCCGAACTGCGCTGCTACACGGAGGCCGACACGCCGGAACGGGCGCATGAGATGGCCGAGGCGACGCTGGCGCTGCTCGAAGGCTGGCGTTGAGAGGAGCGTGCGCGCGGGGACATGGTCCGGGCAGGCCGTGCGGGCGCTCGGGTTAATCCTGTCGAGCCTTGCCCTGATCGTGGCGGGGTTGCTTCTGGCAGGCCGACTGGCCGCTTACTGGTCTCCCGCCGATCTCATCAATATCGCCAGGACGCCGATCGCCTGGGTGGCCGTCATCACGGGACTCGCGCTGGGCTGGGTCAACCGTGCGCGGGTTCGCATCGCGCTTGCCGCCGGAGCGATCGTCCTGCTGGGCGCGATCAGCCTTATCCCGCTGGCAAGGCCAGCCGGCTGCGCGGCGGGCCGACCGACCGTCCGGCTCCTGTGGTACAATATGGGCGGCGCCGATATCCGCGACCTCGACCGGAGCGTCGATTGGATCCGGTCACAGGGCGCGGACGTCATCGGCCTCGCCGAGGCGAAAGCCGGGGAGCGCAGCGCTGTCGTCGCCAGGCTGCGGCCATATTATCCGGCGATCCAGTCCTGCCTGAACAATGGACGATGCTCGACCCTGCTGCTGTCCCGACTGCCGGTCGGGACGTCGAGCGGATTGGCGCGCGGCGACCCCGAGAACCGCAAGGCGCTGTCCGCCGCGACCATGAGATTGGCGGCTCATAAGGCTCCGATCGTCGCCGCCCACCTGTCCTGGCCGCTTCCGCTCGGGAAGCAGCGCACCGAACTGGGCCAGTTGTTCACGGCGGTGGGCGCCGATCCGCGGCTGATCGTCATGGGCGACTTCAACATGACCGAGACCATGCACGGCTTTCAAGACTTCCTCCATTGGACCGGCCTGCGCGCCGCCGATGCGGGCCGCGCGACCTGGCCCTTGCGGATCGGCGAGCGGGCCATGGTCCCACTGCTCCAGATCGACCATCTGCTGGTCGGAGACGCCTGGGGCGTCCGTGCGGTCCGCGCCGTCGATGGTGCGGGATCGGATCACCGGGCGCTGGTGGCGGATGTCTGTCCCTTGTGATCATTCACGGGCGGCCGAAAAATTCCCGCGAGAGCTTCGGGCCGATCCGGCGCAGTTTCGCTAGGCTGCGCAGGAACCGATCCGGCCGCGAAAGATTGCCGCGGTGAAAGAACAACAGGCGCGCGATACCCGGCGTCTTGCTGTGCGATCCGCTGCTGCCCACGCGATAGGCGGCCGCCCGGAAGGGCAGCGGCCTGAGCGTCGCGCCCTTCCCCGCGAGAATGGACCGGATGCGTCGGTGGCTGCCGAGCATGTCCTTGATCCATTCTGCGTCGGCCTCCTCGAAACGGCGTGGAATGCCATAAAGGGAGGCGCGAATGATGAGGCTGCTGCCGCACAGATCGTTGAAATTATTGACCCCGCAGAAGACGGAGCCGGCGTCGTTCCACAAATAGCCCTTCGCGACATACCAGCCGCTGTCCTCGGGCTGGCGACTGACATAGTCGACGATGCGGCTGCTGAGCAGGTCATCATCATCGACGATCATGAAATATCGGGATTCCGGCGCCGCCAGCATGCCCGCCAGCACCCGGCGCCCCTTGTCGAACCGGAAGGCGTCCAGGATCGCATCTTCCGATGCCATCCCCAAATCATGGAGATTATTGGGCGGGAAGGTGACGGGAACGACGGAGAATCTGTCCGGCATGGGCGGCAGGTCGGCGCCTTCATTGGCGACGACAAGACCGCGCCAGCCGGGATGGGTCTGGCCGGATATCGACTCCAGCGTCTGCGTCAGCCTTGCCTTGAGCTGCCCCCAGTCCTTCGCATTGTCGGGATGCCGGACCGGTATGATGAACGTCACAAGGGCCGTATCCGCCCTTTCGTCCAGATCCCGGGAAAAGTCTCGATGGAACATGTCATTCCCCTTTTGCGGCCATGGCCGCCGCCTTTGCACGCGCCCAGGCGACGGCCTCGTCCAGGCTGTCCATGCGCTCGGCGAGCTTGTTGTCGCCCCGATAGAAGGACTCCATCAAGCCGCTGATCTTGCCGTAATTATTGTCCAGCACCGCATGGGGCCGGCCCAGCAGGGTGGCGCAGATATGGACATGGAGCCGGTCCGTCACGAGCACGCGTCCGCGCTCGATCTGCCGGATGCCGCGGCGGAAGCGCTGGCGCGCCGCCGCATCGAGAAACCTGTATTTCCGCACCGCGCTGGAGACCGCGCCGGCGCCGATCGCCGCCATCAACTTGGTGAGCTTCACCTTGTAGCGGTTTTCGGTGACCCAATCCTCGCGGGGTATGTCGGGATAGGCCCAGGGGCCGATGTCCGCCTTTTCCTGATCGTTGCGCAGCATCGCCAATATGGGCATTTTCGGGGACCGGGCTGCTACGGGACCGATGGCGAAGGCCATATCGGGGCAGAGATGGACCTCGCAGTCGAAATGCCGCTTCGCGAATTCCAGTGACCGCATATCGCGGACGAAGAGCTTGAAGTTCCCGTGGCGCGCGATCGCCCGCGCGGTCTGCGCGATCCTCTCCTGCGCCATATAATGGATCGACTGGGGGAACTGGATGATCGTCCGATCCGGGAAGCTCTCCAGCACATGTTCCTTGAAGTCCTGCTTGCCCGGCCAGATGTCGCCGAAATTGCCGCCGCCATGGATGAAGATCGGTCCCTCGGGCGCGGCCTTCAGGAGCGCCTCCCTGGAAAAATCATGCTCGCGGCAGACATAGGACGGCTCGATCCCGAAACGCCGTCTCAGCCAGGCCATTTCCCCCAGCCAGATCGCCGAATCCCCGCAGTTGCGGATATCGGGGAAATCCAGGATCGCGATCGGCGCGCCTTGCGCGAGGCTCGGCCCCAGCACATCGTGGATCATGCCGTCGAGGCGGGCGACGAGCGCCGCGGAGCTTGTCGCACGGTTCATGGACGATCCTTCCTCGATCGATATGGGCAAGAGCAACGACATCAGCCCGCGTGCCTCAATCGTCGCGTCGCCTTCCCCACTATCTGGAGCATCTCCGTCTCCGGGCCTGCCGGCCTCCCGGCGCCCAGCCAGAAGGCCAGATTGGCGCCGACATAGATGGATGCGCCCACGGCGACTTCCAGGGCGATCTGCACGCCGAGCAGAAGGCGATCCGAAGGCGTGCCGAAAATATGCGACACGCCCCAGCAGCCCAGCGCCATCAGCGCCACGGAGACGAAGGCCCTGACATTGGCTTCCAGTTGCCGGGAGACCGGAAGGTCGATCATCCGGGAGACCAGGACCATGTTCACGGCGATGGCGAGCAGGCCGCTGACCACGCGCGCCAGCACCAGCCCCGTGAGACCCCACCAGTACATGCCCGCCAGGATGATGGGGAAGCGGATGCAGAACATCTGCAGATCGCGGATGAACAGGAGCCGCGTCCCGTCCTGCGCCATGGCAAGCGGCTGCACGAGCGAGCCGAGCGTCTGGAAGGCGAATATGGCGGCAAGATACTGGGTGATGAGGCCGGCCTCATGCCATCGCTCGTCCAGCACGATGCGGATCAGCGGATCGGACACGAGCGCGAAGCCGACCCCGACCGGCAGCACGATCGCGGTCACGAAGGTCTGCGCGCGCTGATAGGCCGCGCGGATTCGCTCCGGGTTCGCGCCCGTGTCGCGCACGACCATGGTGAAGCCGGGAAAGACCACCCGGCGGATCGGGTCCATCATTTCCGCGGTGGGGACCTGGGCGAGCGTGCTGCCCATCCGATAGATGCCGAGCCGCGCAAGGCCGAGAAACTTGCCGACGACGAGGAACTCGACCTGCCAGTTGATGGTGTTGAGGAGTTGGCCGAGCATCAGCCACGCCGAGAAGTTCCAGATCTCGCGAAAGCCGGCGATGGTCGGACGGGGCCGGAACCGGGTCAGCAGATAGGAGACCATGGTCGAGGCCGCGGAATCGGCGATGAGCCCGATCACCAATGCCCAATAATTCTCCAGGAAATAGGCGGCGATGACTGCGGCGGCGACACTGAATGCCCGTTTCGCGATCATGATCTTGATGTCCTGCGCGAAGTTGAGATCCCGCTGCAGGAGGAAGCGATAGGGGTTCTCGAACCCGACCAGGATGGGGACGATGCTCAGGACGACCATGGTCGAGACCAGCCGCATGTCGTCGAAGAACAGCGCCATCGGCCAGGCCAGAACAAGGCAGCACAGCCCCAGCAGGCCGCCGCGGATCAGACCGACGGTCCAGACCAGGCTGGCCGCATTTTCGCCGCCGTCCCTGTGCCGAACCAGGGACTGGCCAAGCTGCATCTCCGAGATCGAGTTCAGGATCGCCAGGACCGTGGCGGCAAGCGCGAAATGGCCCATATCCTCCGGAGACAGGAACCAGGCGATGAGGATGTTCGATCCTATCTGAAGGACGTTGATCAGCACTCTCGCCATGGAGAGCCCGACGCCGCCGCTCAGCATCCTGTCAACGCCGGTGGTCATTTGGCTGATCGTCCCCGTGATTTTGTGGCTGTCATCGGATCAGGGCCCGCTTCAGCCGCAAGGCGCCGAAGCCGATGGTCCGCATCGCGCTCCGTCCGGCCTGCTGGCGTGACGCGCGGTTCCGCTCGGACTCGTGCTGCAGCCGCATGAGCATGTCGTGCTGGCCCGCCATGGCCTCGTCGACGATGTACGCAGCGTCCAACAGGGCTTGCCTGTTCTCCACGCCGTCATGCGCGAGGGCCCGCAGGAGCGCCGACGGCCTGGCTTCGAACGGGCATATCTGCAGGATCGGCGCGAGACGCGGCAGGCTGATGAGCGGCGCCATGCTCGCATAGAGCGCGCGACCCTCCGCCACATTGTCGGCGAACTTCGCCGGGATGCCGATCGAGGACGCGAAATCGTCCCATTTGAACGGGACGTCGAGATGCCCGTTGTTCCAGAAGGCGAAGGGCCGCCGGTAGGCGGCGGCGATGATGGCGCCGTGGAGGGAAGCCGTCAGGACGAAATCGGCCGAGGCGATGCGGTCCAATATGTCCCGCAACGCGGCCTCCGAGGCATCGATCTCCGGATGGACCAGAACATCCGCGCCGGACAGCGCGAGTTGCTCGGCCGGCGATCGCTCATCCTGGATGTGCGGGATCGCGATGACCTTCCCGCTGGTCGCGGGATGCGGGCCGGGCGTGTGGAACAGCGGCGCAAGCAATCCCGGATCGCCCAGGACCGTGTCGACGGGCAAGCCGAGGACGTCGCGCGTGCGGATGCCGCGGACGCCGAAGAAGCGGCAATATCCCTGCACCTTCTCGCTCAAGGGAACGGCAGCCCGGGCGCCGCATCCCCAGAAGGCGATCAGGCCCGTGACATGACCGCTGCTGTTCCGCAGGTCCCGCCTGATCCAGGTCTCGTCGATGACGCTGCCGATGAGGCGAAACACATCGGCATCGATCTTCGGATAGCTGAGCAGTTCCTTGCAGATGATCTCCGGGAGATAATCGCCGAAATTCTGCCGGTGATGATATTTCACGAAATAGGTGATCCGCGGATCCAGCTCGCAGAATCCATCGCCCACGGATTTTCTCATGCGCGGGTGGTTCTCACAAAGCTCACGCATATCGTGCCTCGATGCCGTCGATCAGGTCGCGCCATTGCTGCAGAATTGGCTCGCGCTCGAAGCCGAGAACATGCTGCATCGTCTGCGCGTGCCGCTCGGTCCGTTCAGGAGCCGACATGTCCGCGATCTGCCGCATACCATGCGCGATGGAGAGCGGATCGAGCGGATCCGCCTCGATCATCGCGGGTCCGCCGACCTCGCGCAGGATGCCGCCCGCCGACACCAGGCACATGAGGCCATGGCTCGCGGCCTCGATGACCGGCATGCCGAAGCCTTCCAGCAGGCTCATCAGCACGAAGCCGGACGCATGGCGATAGATCCATCGCAACTCGGCATCATCGACATAGCCCGGCATCACGACGCCCTGCGTGCGCGCGGCTTCTTCGACCACGGCGTCGAAGCCCGGTTCCCGGCCGCCGATCAGGACATATTGCCAGCCTTCGCCGGCCAGGCCACTCTGCGCGAAGGCCTGGATGCAGCGCAGCTGGTTCTTGCGATCGCCGATGCTGCCGACCGTCAGCAGGAACGGCTCCGAAACCCCTTCGGGCCGTCGCTCCGCACCGGCGCGGACGCCGGGTCGGGTCGGGATGTAGATCACTGTCGACGATGGGAAGTCATGGCCATAATGGGCGTGGAACGCCTCTTGGGAGGTGCGGCTCACAAAGACCAGATGGGAAGCCGCCTGCCGGATCAGCGCAAAAGCATGCGCATAGAGCTCATGCACGCCGGGCGCGAACTGCGCGGGATGCGTGATCGGCCCGATGTCATGGCAAAGCACGATGTCCTGGGGCGCGAGCCGATGCCGCACGACGCTCAACGGATCGAGATGCAGGACCGGATTCCGATCGCGGATCTTCGGCAGCGGGACGACCAGCCCCGGCCGGAAGACACGCGCCTTCGTCTCCTCATGCGTGATGCGCCCCGCCACGCGCCGCAAGAAGTCGCTGCGCGGGATATACTTAATCCTACCGTAACGAACAGACGAAACCCGGCGACCCAGAGCCGATATGACGTCCTTCCCGAGGAAAAACTTGCCCGTTCTTTCGTTCAAGGCGAGAGAAAAATCGACATCGATCGGCATAACGGAATCTCACAACCAATCTATTCAAAATCTGGCGCCAGATCCTCTCTTGCTATAAAAATTCAATTCGCTCGGGTTCTATCCTTCCCAATAGCATATCCTTGAAGCCTATCCAGTTTCCTTTCGCCCGCCCGGCCCGGTCGATCCATGGCTCGGGCCGCAAGAGCCTGAGATGATTGGCCAGGACGTTGCGTGACATCAGCTCCAGCGCGAACAGCCATTCCATCGTCCCCTTCCTTGCGAGATAGACGGGATTCACCACCTGCGAGTAGCCGAGCCGCAGGCCGGACGTCCGCGCGCCTTTCACGCCCTGATGGACCCCGGCAAAGGCGTCGGTCTTGGCAAGGAAGCCGTGCGCGCGCAGTTGCGCGGCGAAGTCGATGTCTTCCTGCCAGCCATAAAGCTTCAGCCGCTCGTCGAAGCGCGTGGCGCCGATGGCGGAATAGCGATAGGCCATGTTGCAGCCATACAGGCCGGTGAGGCGCTTCTTGATCTCGAGATCAGGGGCCGGGTCCGCATCATAGTCCGCGATGAGCGAGGCGGCTTCGGCGTCGCTGATGCCGGAGCCGTGAATGCCGTCCGCCAGCAGCCTGCCATTGGCGCCGACCAGCGCGGGATGGCGCGCGAACAGCGCGGCCATATGCTCCAGGCAGTAGCGGGACGGCAGATAGTCATCGTCGAAGAAAGCGACGAGGTCCGGCGCGCCATCCAGCGCATCCAATCCCGTGTTGCGCTGCGCGGGCAGTCCCTTGGGACCGAGGACGACCTTCGGCGCCGGCACGCCGCTCCCGATCTGCGGCACGTCCGATGACGCGACCGAGGAAATGACGACCTCGCTGGGCGCCAGGGTCTGCCGGCCGAGATGATCGAGAAGATTGGCCACGTTTCGCGGTCGGCCGATCGACGCAATGATGATGGCGATCTTCATCCCTGCACCCGATCGGCTTGCGGCCCCTGAGAATGCGCCATGGCCATCTTCAGAATATCGAGCGCGCTATCCGGACCGTATCGCCCGGCTGGATCGCGGAATCCGGCGTGAGCTCATACCGGACCTCCTCGGCCTCGCCGCCATGGCGGATCAGCACGATCTTCTCATTGGCGCGGAAGGTGAAGCCGCCCGCCTTGGCCACCAGCGCCATGACGCTCATCTGGGCGGAATAGGGATATTCGCCTGGCTGGTTGACCTCGCCCAGGATGAACACCGGCCGGTATTTCACCATGTCGACCGTCACGAGCGGCTCGCGCAGCACCTTCTCGCCGAGTTCGCGCACCAGCAGCGCCTTGAATTCCGGCAGCGTCAGCCCGCTCGCCTGGAGCGCGCCGAGGAGCGGGAAGGAAATGGTCCCGTCGCCGGCGACGGGATATTCCTTCGAGAGCCGCTCCTCGCCATAGACGTCGATGCGCATGACATCGCCGGCCCCGAGCCGGAACTGATAGGCGCTCGTGGAAACGGGACGCTCGCCGCCACCGGACGCGCAGCCCGCAAGCAGGAGCATCATGGCCATGACCGACATGCGCATCATCTGTCTACCTCCCACCCAGCCTGCCTTCATTCGCGCGCGAGGGCGCAGCCCGTTTTCCCGACGCATCGACCGCCAGGACAGTCCGCAGGACCCGGCACAGCTCCAGCGCGGCCCTGTCCCAGGTGAAGCGCGATGCCTGGACGATGCCGGCGATCGACCGCTCGGCATGCCGGTCCATATCGTCCGCAAGCGACCGGAAGGCCGCGCGCCATTCGTCCGGCTTGTCGGGATCGGCATAGATCGCGGCCTCACCGCATATCTCGGGCAAGGCGCCGCACGGCGCGACGACGGCCGGACAGCCGAGCGCCATCGCCTCGAGCGGTGGCAGGCCGAAGCCTTCGGTCCGTGACGGAAAACCCGTGGCCAGCGCCGCGGACATGAGCGCCTTGAGCTCGCCATCGGAGACCCTGCCGGCGAAGACGACATTGTCCGGCACCGCCACGCCGATCGCCTCGAACGCGGCTCTGCCGGCGCTGCCGAAGAGCACGAGCTTGAGATCCGAGAGCGCCGGACCGCGAAACGCCTCGATCAGGGTGGCGACATTCTTGTGGAGCTGCGTCGTCGCCAGCCCGATGACGAAGCGCTCGCCGCGCAGGCCGAGACGGCCGAGGATCGTCGGATTGCTCGCATAGCGATGGACATGGTCCACGCCATTGTGGATGACGCTGATGCGTTCCTCCGGCACCGCGCAGAAACGGCGGATCTGCTGCCGGGAATAGTCGGACACGGTCAGGAAATGCCGGTGGCGCCTGAGCATGATCGGCTGGACCAGCTTGTACCATGTCCTGAACGGCAGGCTGTAGGAGCCGGGCGTGAGATAGACCTGCGCATCGTGGATCATCGTGATCGAGTTCGCGCGGAAGGCGGGGCCGATATTGCAGAGGTTGAGCAGCAGCCCCGAGCGATCCTTGAGCGGCAGGGTCAGTTGCTCCCACGGAATATGGCGCAGCGGCCCGACGATCCGCTTCGGAAGGTCGACTTCATCGGCATGATTGATGCCGTCCCACGGCATCGCGATGTGCAGGTCGAGCCCGGCGACCGCCTCATGCCCCGCCTGCTTCATCCGGGCGAGCGCGTTCGCCAGCTCGATGGCGACACGATGCACGCCGGTCACGGGCGCGCTCAGGAACTTGCCGTTGATCGCGACGGCCGCGGCCGCGCCCCCGCCATCGACGGCCGTGTATGGGCCCAGCCCATCCTCCGCCGCCTGCTCCGGCCGCGCGCGCATGGCGGCAACCTGTGCGCGGTTGGCCTCAAACACGGACCAGCGCTCCGATCCTCGCGCGGAAATGCCGCACCGAAAAGCGCTCCGCGTTGCGCATGCACGCATCGGGATCGAAGGCGCCGGCATCGAAAGCCGTGACCGCCTCGATCAGCGCATCGACCGATTGCTCGGAGAAGAAGGCGCCGGTCACGCCGGGCACGATGCTGTCGAGCACGCCGCCGCTGCCGAAGGCGATGACCGGCCGCCCGCTCGCATTGGCCTCGACCGGCACCATCCCGAAATCTTCCTCCGCGGTGAAGACCAGCGCCCGGCACCGCGCATAGGCGCGCTTGAGCGCGTCGAACTTCATGCGCGGCACGAAGCGGATATTCGGCCCTGCCCGTGCGTGCAGCATCCTGCTCATCTCGCCGTCGCCCACCACGACCAGCGGCAGGCCCAGCCTCGTGAACGCATCCACCGCGAGATCCGGGCGCTTGTAGGCGATCAGTTCCCCGACCCAGAGATAATAGTCGTCGACCGTCTCGCTCGCCGAGAAGGCCTCGGTGGCGATGGGCGGCGGGACGATGGTGGACTCCCTGCCCCATGTGCGCCGGATGCGCTTCTGCACGAAGCTGGAGTTCGCGACGATCTCGTCAATGCCTTGCGCGGTCTGGAAATCCCATTGGCGCAGGGCCGGCGCGATCAGCGGCATCATCATGCGGGACGCGAAGTCCGCGTTGCGCCAGTAGAGATGATAATGGTCCCACAGATAGCGCATGGGCGAATGGCAATAGCAGATATGCTGGGCGGCCGGCGCCACCATGACTCCCTTGGCGGGCCCGGATTCGCTGCTGATGACAAGGTCATAGCCGCCGAGGTCGAGATGGTTGAGCGCCATCGGCATGAGCGGCAGCAGCTTCTTGTAGTGCTTGCGGGCGCCGGGAATCTTCTGGATGAAGGTGGTCCTGATGCGCTGCCGGTTCAGCCGCTCCGAGACCGCCTCCGGCACATAGACATGGGTGTAGATGTCCGCCTCGGGAAACAGGTCCAGAAGCTGCTCGACGACGCGTTCGCCACCGCGCATGCCGACCAGCCAATAGTGGACGATGGCCACTTTCCTGTCCCTGACCGTGACGGGCCTGTCCTGCGCGGTGATGGGTGCGACATACACGGCAGTCACTCCTCATAATATTTCCCGTGCTTCTTGTAGAGATAGGTCGGATCGTCATATCCGAACCGGATCTTCTGCTTGAGATCCACGCAGTTCAGGACAATGCCGATATCGCTCAGCCGGCGAAGCGGCAGCAGCTTCAGCGCGGCCTTGACCACGACTTCCTTCGTCTTTCGCCATCGGACGATAAAGACCACATTGTCAGCCAGCGTCACGATCTCGCGCACTTCGGCGATCGGCAATACTGGCGGGCAATCCAGTATGATCGTGTCGAATTCTTCGCGCAGCTTGGCGATGAGGCGGTTGAGCCGCCCCTTCTCCATCAGCCGGAGGCCAGGCTCAAAGGGCGTGGTGATGGGCAATATGCTTATGTTGGCCGCTTCGTCGGTGACGATCGCCTCGGCAAACGGCACTTCCCCCATCAGCACTTCCCTGAGGCCAGGCCGGTCCTTGGCGACCTGGAGCGTCTGGGAGAAATCCCGCCGGACCACGTCGCAATCGACGATGCAGACGCGTTCGCCCGTGCGCCCGACGACATAGGAAAGGCTCGCGGACAAGGTGGTCTTGCCTTCGTCCGGAACGGCGGACGTCATGGCGATGACCTGGTTCCGGCTCGAGCTTGCCTGACGGATGGACGCCAGCAATCCCCGCAACGTCTCGTTGAACAGGCTCCCAGGACTGTTGCGGACCGTGTCCAGCACATTCTTCGAGGACGAACCCGTCGAGTTCAACAGCGGCACGGTCGCGAGGAAGCGGATGCCCAGCCGGTCCTCGACATCCTCCCGGGTCGTGAAGCCGGCATAGCTCGCTTCCGCCGCCAGGGCCGATGCGCCACCGAGAAGGAGCCCCAGGACAAGCCCGAACGCCATGTTCAGGGCGAATCTCGGGCTGGACGGCTGCCCGGGGACGCGGGCTTCGGAAATGATCCTGGAATTCGATCGCTCCGCGCCGGACTGGGCGGCCACTTCATTGTAGCGCTGCAGATAGCTTTCATAGAGCGCCTGCGATGCGGCGGCCTTGCGGCTCAGATCCTCCAGCGCGACGAGCGACCGGTTGTTGCTGGCAAGCACGGACCGGGTGCTGCCCCGGCTCGTCTCCAGCGATGCCAGGCGCTGCCGGGATGTCGCGGCCTGGGCCTCCAGCGCCTTGATCGTCCTGCCGACTTCCTCGTCGATCTGATTGTCGATATCGGCCAGTTGCTGCTTGGCGGCCACCAGATCGGGATGGCTCGGCACATAGCGCTTGGACATCTCGGCGATATTGGCGCTGAGCCCGGCGCGCTGCGCACGGAGCGCATTGACGACGGTCGAGGCCGTGCCGGCGCCGACATTGCCTGTGCCGCGACCGAGCTGCGCGCGCGCGGCCGCTAGCCGGGCGGCGTCTTCGGATGCCGACGCGCGTGCCGCGGCGACCTCCTGATTGTAAGTCGAGACCTCGCCCTCGGCCATGCCGGTCGCGGCCGCGCTCAACAGATTGTTGCTCACGCGATATTGCTGGACGGCGGCGAAATCCGCCTGCGCCTGCTCGCGCAATTCGTTCATGCGGGACTTGAGGGTCTCGATCGCCTCCTCATTGTCGGCGACCTTGCTGCTGACCTTCTCGGCGCCATAGGCCATGGCCAGCCCATTCGCCAATTCGGCGGCAAGGACGGGATCGGGCGCGGTTATGGTGACGCCCAGGGCATAGGCATCGCCGATGCGCTCCACTTCCGTCCTGCCACGCAGCCAGGCCGTCGAGCTCGTCCGGAACCAGTCGTCGAAGGCCTTGCCGGTGAGGTCCGGCGCCTGCTTCGACCGGCGGATGCCCAGGCGCTCCAGCAGATTGCCCAATGTGCTGCGCGGGTTGAGCACGGCCTCCCGGAAACGCGGATTTTCAGCCAGCTTGAGGCGGTCGAACACTTCGCCGGCGAGACGGCTGGAGGTCAGCGTCTCGATTTCGGTCGCAATGGCCGGCGCCTGCTTCGCTTCCTGCGCGGCGCGCTCGTCGCTCCCCGGGAGATTGGTCGCCGAATCGATGTTGATGACGACATCCGCCCGGGCGCGATACTGCTCGGGCATCGCCATGGTGATGATCAGCGCCAGCAGCGTGCACAGCGCCGTCACCAGGCCGAACAGGAGCAGGCGGCGCCGGAAGATGGCAATGAAATGCCGGACATCGAAACGATCGGCATGTGAACGGCCGCCGATCGGCAGGGCGACCGGCCCGCCATCACTGAACAGCAGATCGCCGCCGCGATATCGATCAGGGAGATTCATCGTCTGCACCTGCAAGGAGGGAAAGCCGGAAACTTCATAGGACGAACCTCAGCCCGCACTGGCCGAGCAGGCCCGCATAGCTTTGCACGACGGCATCCCCGCCCCACTGGCGCCGCCAGCCGATCGACGCATTGGTGTACAGGCGCTCCGAGAGCCGGAAGCTCGCCGTGATGCCGGCCTCGAGCTGCTGGGCCGTGACGCCGACGCCGCGATACTGATGGTTCGCATAGGACAGGTTGCCCTGGACCCTGAGCCTGGGCAGTGGATCATAGAAGGCCGTCAGACGCGCCGAGCGCTCCAGGATTGCCGGAACCGAGGTCAGGCCGCTGTTGCGCATCGTCTGCGCCGCGGAGAGCCGGAAGCTCAGCAGCGGGCGCGCATACCAGTCGATCGCGCCGTTGAAGGTCAGGCCGCCGAAGTCCGCGAAACCCTCGACCTCGAAATCCTGGCGCACATAGCCGACCGAGAGCTCCGCCGACACCAGATCGCTGAGGTCCCCCCGCAGGCCGATGAGCGCCCTGCCGCTCCTGGAATCGCGCCGGATCGCCTGCGGCGCATTGGGCGATCGCTCCTTGCTGTAGCTCACCGTCGCGAAAACGACATTGTTCTTGCCCAGCGGCGCGCCGACCTGCCCGCCGACCGTCACTTGCTCGCTGTCCCGGTATGACAGGTCGAGAAACCCGCCCTCGACGAGCGCCGCCGGCCGATAGTCACGCTTCGAGAGCGCGGCCTCCAGCCGGAGATAGACGCGGCCTATGCCCGTCGCCCCATATATGCGGGCCGACTTCGCGGTGCCGTGGACCGGCTCGGCCAGTCCCGTCCCCAGCCCATCGTCGCCGCGATTCTCGACGAACTTCGCATAGGTCCCGTTGAGGCCCAGCTGGGTCGCATAGCCCAGCTCGTAGCGGGCACTCGCGTTCACCGTATAGGTTTCGCGATTCTCGGTCTGGTTGTCGACATAGCGCCGCACGTCGCCCGACGCGTCCAGGCTCACATCGAGCGGGAACGCGTTCCTCCGCACGATGAGGGCCGGCCGGAGGTCGAACAGGGCATCGGTCCTGGCGTTGCGCTGGTTGTAGACATTGCTGTCGACGGCCGCGGAGAGCCCGACCGACGGCTGGACCTCGAAGCTGCCCACATAGATGGGCGGCCGATCGAACGACGGCTCGGCCCGGTTTCCGGCGACGTCCCGCCGGAACAATGGCCCGGCATCATTGGGCAACAGGCCCCGGAACGTCTGGGCGTGGACCTCTCCGGCAGGCGCCAACGCAAGCCCCATCGCCATGCCGAAGACCGCTCCGACCTGCGCATTCGCCATGGGCCGACCCGAGAGATGCGGCTGACGCATGGCTCGGCTTCCCATCACGGCAGCCACATCGGCCGGCCGGGTCCAGGTCGCGATCTCCCGATCATGACCGACCGGCAGACAAGGCAGGAGCCCGTCGTCGTAACGACGCGATATCGCAGCGTGTGCCACAATTGCCTGACCTCAAAGCGCTCGGGAAAAGCCGGATCCAATGCTCTAGAACGCCCCTCTTGCGAGCCCCACGCTCGGGATCGTCGCGGCCATTATTCGCAGGTGCAACCAGAAGCTGCGCGAGCGCACAAAACAGACATCCATCGCGACCCGGCGCCGATAGGAGACATGATTGCGGCCGCTGACCTGCCAGAGGCCGGTGATGCCGGGACGAACGGAGCAATATTCCCTGAAATAGCGCCGGTAACGCACCATCTCTTCGAGGACGATCGGTCGCGGCCCGACAATGCTCATGTCACCCTTGAGCACATTGAAGAGTTGCGGAAGCTCATCGAGGCTGCTCTTGCGGAGAAATTCCCCGAACCTTGTCGTACGCGGATCCTTCTTCAACTTGTGATCCCGCGCCCACTCGGCCCTCGCTTCCGGATCGCTCGCCAGCAATTCCTTGAGGCGGACATTCGCATCGACGACCATCGTGCGGAATTTATAGCAGCGGAAGAGCTGGCCGCCCTTTCCCAAACGATCCTGCTTGAAGAAGATCGGTCCACGGTCCGAAATGACGACGCCAAGTGCCGCCACGATCATCAAAGGCATGAACAGGATCAGGGCAAGACAAACAATGATGATGTCCGTCCCTCGAATCAGAGCTTCATGCCAGGGCGACACCTTCGAACAGCATATGGAATAAACTTCCCGCTGTTCAAAAGCGTCGTCATCGCCTGGTGACAGAATGCTACAGAAGCTGCTTCGTTCGAGGTACATATTTCCCCCAGTCATGCATCTTCAACAGATTTCACAAGCCGATGATTGATCGCCTAGCAGACTTTCTCCGGATTTTATTTGGGAATCGAAAAAAATAAATAAATATTTTCAACGATTTATCGCGTTTATCGAGACGATTATCTCATTTCATCACGCAGTTTCGATCAGTCCGCCAGATCAGCGAATCAACCGCGCGAACGCATTGAAATGTCTACATCAAATGCAACTGCCTATCTAGCTAAATTTTGCATTGCAGCAAGCAAGATTCGTTCGCGACTATTTACTTGTTATTCCATTAACCATGAACATCGCCGGAGTTTGGCCGACATTGACTTGACAGCGATTTCCAAGGCGCCGGACCGGGAACTCCGGTGGCCGCAGTTCGGTGCCACAGGATCGACGAGAGGACGGCTCCGAAAGAGCGCACGCGGATGGCGATCGTCCCGATTGCGGACAGCCGTCACCGGCGCAGAGGTCATCGCCTGTTCGACGATGTGCGGGCCCTCAGCGACTTCCGCAGCATCGCCGGCCGGCGTCCGCGCCTGGCTGGCACTATTCGGTGACTAGGCAGAACGCCTCGCCTTCATCATCTCCGAGAGCAAGCGTCAGGCTACACGCGACTCCGCGTCGACGAGGTGGCGATCTCGCTGCCTGCGCAATGCAGGCCGCGGCTTTAATCCCTTCAAGCAAATCTATCGATATCTGCCTTGCATGTTTCTGCAATGAAAGTATCTGCGCACGCAGATAATTATCAGGCAGGATTCGATGGCTCGCTTCTCGATCGACATATGCGTGAGCGCCCGCTCGCCCGGACGGATGGTGCGGCGGCTGGCGAAGCTGGCGACGGCGCATGTGGAAACGCGCCTGGCCGCCCGGTTCGCCGCGCTCGACCTCAGCTTCACCCAGTGGATCGCGCTCAAGGTGATCCAGGACGGCGTGGTGAGCAATGCCGGGGAGCTCGCCCGGGAGCTGGGCATCACGACCGGCGCCACCACGCGGCTCGTCGACACGCTGGAGGAGCATGGCCTGCTGGGCCGCGACCGGGGCAGCGAGGATCGCCGCGTCGTAAAGCTCACCCTGACCGATGCCGGGCGCGAGGTGACGGCGGCGCTGACGCCTGACGTGGTGGACGCCTGGAGCGACATCTTCGCGGATGTCGACCAGGCCGAGGCGGAAGCTTTCATCGCGACGCTCGCCAAGCTGTTCGCCAAGGCCGAGCAGCTCGCGGACGCCGAGAGCCTGCTGGCATGATCCGCGGGATCGCCTTCCCGGCGCTCGCCGCCTTGCTGCTCGCCGGCTGCGCCAGCGTGCCGCATGTGGCGCCGCAGGTCGCGCAGGTGGAGCCGTCAGCGCTCGGCCTCGGGTCCGGCCCGGCCGCGCCGATCGCCGATGACTGGTGGAGCGCATTCGGCGATCCGCAGCTCGACCGGCTTGTCGCCATGGGCCTCGCCGGCAATCCGGACCTCGACAGCGCACTGGCGCGCGTCCGCGCCGCCCAGGCACAGGTCGAGGCGGCCAATGGCGAACTTCTCCCCAGCGTCAACGGCTCGGTCCAGCTCAGCCGCGCGCATATCGCCGAGCGGCTGCTGCCTCCGCCGATCGGCGGCAGCACCGGCAATATGGGCATCGCCGTGGCCTCGCTCGGCTGGGACCTCGACCTGTTCGGCCGCCATCACGACCTGCTGCGCCAGGCCGCGATGAGCGCGCAGGCGGCGCGGCTCGACGCCGCAGCGGCCCGGCTCGCCATCGCTGTCTCGATCGCGCAGACCTATGTCGGCCTGGCGGAAGCGGAACGGCAGATCGCGGTGGCGGACGGCTTCGTGCGGACCCGGCAGCAGGCGCTCGCCCTGGTGCACGACCGTATCCGCAGCCAGCTCGCCAGCCAGTTCGACCTGACGCAGGCGGAAACGCTTGTTGCCGAGGCGCAGCAGGCCCGCATCCGCGCGGTCCGGCAGCGCGACGTGCTCGTCCATGCGCTGGCCGCGCTGGTCGGGCGCGGCGCGGACTTCTATGCCGAGATCGGCGCGCCTGCCTTGGCGCTCGCCCAGCCGCCGGCCGTGCCAGCCGCGCTGCCCGCCGACCTGCTGGCGCGCCGCCCGGACCTGCTCGCCGGCCAGGCGCGGATCGACGCCGCGATGCAGGGCCGCAGGGCCGCGGCGGCCGCCTTCCTGCCCGACATCAGCATTTCGGCGCTGGCCGGGCTCACCACCATCGGCCTCGAGAATTTCTTCAAGGGCAGCGCCGTTTCCGCCATGGGCGGCGGGGGCATCTCGCTGCCCATCTTCGAGGGCGGGAAGCTGCGCGCGCAATATCGCGGCGCGACCGCCGATCTCGATCTGGCCGTCGCCAGCTACAACAAGTCGGTGCTCGGCGCGGTGCACGAAGCCGCGGATTCGATCACCAATGTGCAGGCCGCCGATGCGGATGTCGCGGCGCAGGCCGCCATCGTGAACGGCCTGCGCGAGACCGTCCGGCTGGACCGGGTCCGCGTCGATTCCGGCCTCGGCTCGCGGCTCGACGCCATCGAATCCGGCTTCCGCCTGCTGGAGGCCGAGCAGGCCCTGGCCGGCCTCCAGGCTCAGGCGCTCGCTCGCCGCATCCAGCTCATCGCCGCTCTCGGGGGCGGCTTCGATCCTGCCGCGCCGCTTCAGGCAGCCGCCGCGAAAGGGGAACCCCAGTCATGACCGACTACAGCAACAACCATTTCGACCGCGACGAAACCATCGAGGAGGAACTCGAGGCGATCGCGGCCGCCGAGCCTGCCACGCCCGTCGCGCAGCCCGCCCCCTCCCCCTCGGGCAAGCCCCGGGCGCGGCGGCTCGGTTTCATCATCCTGGGCGCGCTGATCCTGCTCGGCGCGGCGGGCTATGGCCTTTCGGTGCTGCTCGCGCCGCCGGTCGAGGAGACGGACGACGCCTATGTGGGCGGCAATGTCGTCACCATCACCGCGCGGCAAGGCGGCACGGTGCTGGCGCTTCATGCCGACAATACCCAGCGCGTCTCGCGCGGCGAGACGCTGATCGATCTCGATCCCGCCCAGCAGGACGTGGCGCTCGCCGCCGCCGAAGCCAAGCTCGGCCTCGCGGTGCGCGACATCCGCGCGACCCGCTCGGCCGTCGCCGAGGGCTCGGCCGAGATCGCCAAGGCACGCACCGATCTGGCGCGTGCCGAAGCCGATTATGCCCGGCGCAAGGACGCCGCCGCATCGGGCGCCATCTCCGGCGAGGAGCTGAGCCATGCGGCCGACGCCGTGCAGGCCGCGCGCGCCGCGCTCAACCTGGCGCAGGCGCGCCGCGGCCAGGCCGAAAGCACGATCGCCGGCGCCGGCATCGCGGACAATCCGCAAGTGCTCGCCGCCATCGCCGAGGTGCGCCGCGCGGCCATCGATCGCGCCTATATGACCGTCCGGGCGCCGGTCGCCGGCATCGTCGCCCAGCGCAACGTCCAGCTCGGCCAGCAGGTCGCGGCCGGAACGCCGCTCATGGCCGTGGTGCCGCTCGACTCGCTCTGGGTCGACGCCAATTTCCGCGAGACCCAGCTCGCCGACCTGCGCGTCGGCCAGCCGGTCGAGATCGTGGCGGACGTCTATGGCAGCGCCGTCACCTATCATGGCCGGGTGCTGGGGCTCGGTGCGGGCTCGGGCAGCGCCTTCTCGCTGCTGCCGCCGCAGAATGCCTCGGGCAACTGGATCAAGATCGTGCAGCGCGTGCCGGTGCGCATCGCGCTCGATCCGAAGGAGTTGCGCGACCATCCGCTGCGCATCGGCCTCTCGGCCAGGGTGACGGTCGATACCTCGGATCGCTCCGGTCCGCTGGTCGCTTCCAGCACGCCGCCGGCCGGCGGCACGCAGCAGAGCCTCGATGGCGGCCCGCAGGTCGACGAGACCGTCCGCCGGATCATCGCCGCCAATCTCGGCGGGTCCGTCCGGTGAGCAGCGCGGCCGAGACGGCGGGCCCCGCGCCGCTCGCCGGCGCCTCGCTCGGCCTCGCCGCGACGGCGCTCGCGCTCGGCACCTTCATGCAGGTGCTCGACACGACCATCGCGAACGTCTCGCTGCCGACCATCTCGGGAAGCCTCGGCGTCTCGACCAGCAGCGGCACCTGGGTCATCACCGCCTTCGCCGTCGCCAATGGCGTCACCGTGCCGCTCACCGGCTGGCTGATGCGGCGGTTCGGCGTGGTGCGCACCTTCTGCTTCTCGGTGCTGGCCTTCACGGTCGCTTCATTCCTGTGCGGCATCGCCTGGAGCCTCGAATCGCTCGTCTTCTTCCGCATCATCCAGGGCGGCGTCTCGGGCCCGATGATCCCCGGCAGCCAGGCACTGCTGCTGGCCATCTTCCCGCCGCACAAGCGCGGCTCGGCGCTCGGCATCTGGTCCGCCATGACGCTCGCCGCGCCCATCTTCGGGCCGGTGCTGGGCGGCTATATCTCGGACAATTACCACTGGAGCTGGATCTTCCTCATCAACGTGCCGATCGGCATCGTCGCCGGCGGCCTTTCGTGGATGATGCTGCGCACCCGCGAGACGCCGACGGCCAGGGTGCCCATCGACACGGTCGGCCTGATCCTGCTCGCCTTCTGGGTGTTCAGCCTCCAGACCATGCTCGATCTCGGCAAGGATCGCGACTGGTTCCACAACAGCTTCATCGTCATGCTGGCCATCGGCGCCGCGATCGGCTTCATCGCCTGGGCGATCTGGGAATGGACGGACCGGCAGCCGGCCGTGGACCTCAGCCTCTTCGCGCGGCGCAACTTCACGCTGGGCACGATCGCGCTCTGCCTCGGCTATGCGCTCCTGTTCGCGAACAATCTTCTGCTGCCGCTCTGGCTGCAGGAGCAGATGGGCTATACGGCGACCTGGGCCGGGCTGGTGGCCGCGCCGGCCGGCATCGTGGCGGTCGTCACGACGCCGCTCATCGCCCGCTTCAGGGTCGATCCGCGCATCATGGCGACCATCGCCTTCCTGAGCTATGGCGGCTCATTCCTGCTGCGCAGCAATTATACACCGGACGCGACCTTCCTCACGCTGGCGGCGCCCCTGCTGCTGCAGGGCGTGGCGATGACCACTTTCTTCGTGCCGCTCATCAGCATCACGCTGGATGGACTGCCGCCCGAACGGGTGCCCTCGGCAAGCGGCATCTCCAACTTCGCGCGCATCACCGCGGGCAGCTTCGCCGCCTCCTTCGTGACGACCTACTGGGATCGGCGCGAGGCCCTGCACCAGACCCGGCTCGCCGAAGCGGGCTCACCCTTCTCCACGACCTTCCAGGACGCCATGGCGCAGCTCCAGCATCTGGGCATGAGCCCGCTCCAGGCAACCGCGTCCATCGGCCGCACAGTGGTCAACCAGGCCTATCTGCTCGCCACGCTCGACATTTTCTGGATCTCCGGTTGGCTGGCGCTCGGGCTCATCGGCCTCATCTGGCTCACGCGACGCCCGGCGCCGAGCGACCATGCGGTGGCGACGGACTGAAGGCCGCGCGCCCTCCATTCGAGACAGACGAAGTAGGTGGGCTTATTGAGCCCCTGCGCAGTCGAGAAGGGCGTTCTCGACACGCTCGAAGCCCGCTCGAACCAAATGTTTTCTGGGGAGGACTCCGCTCAGGGCACGATCTGGCGCACCGGCCGGACCAGCATTTCCTGGACCAGAACGCGCGGCGGCTGCGCGAAGGCGAAGGCGAGCGCGTTGGCGATGTCCTGCGCGGTCAGCGCATCAAGTGCCGTGCGCCGCTTCTCCATCATCCCGTCCGGGGTCTTGTGGCCCCATTCGGTCCACACCGAGCCCGGCTCGATCACGGTGAAGCGGATGCCTTCCTCGCCCATTTCCTTGCGCAGGCAGTCATGGAACCCGATCACCGCGAATTTGGTGGCGTTGTAGACGCCCCAGCCCTCGATGCCGTAGCGCCCGCCGATGCTGGAGACGGTGGCGACCATCGCGCCCGGACGCCCTGTCATGAGCGGCAAGGCGGCATGGGTGCAATGGAGCACGCCATAGAGATTGGCGTCGATCTGCGTCTTCCAGTCGGCCGGATCGGAGTCGGCGAACCGGCCCCATATGCCGACGCCGGCATTGTTGAACAGGAGGTCGAGCCCGCCGAAACGCACGCGCACCTCGTCGAACAGGGCCTTCACGGCGTTCGCATCGCTCACATCCGCCACGAAGGGAGTGGCGGCCTCGCCCAGCTCCTCGGCCAGGGCGGCGATGCGGTCCGCGCGGCGCGCGACCAGCACCAGCTTCATGCCCTCGCTCGCGAGCAGCCGCGCCGCCGCTTCGCCGATGCCGCTCGACGCGCCCGTGATGACGGCGGTCTTGCCGGTCAGATCGTCCAGTTTCATATGTCGCTCCTCGCTGTCGATGTTGCGGTGCGCATATGGGCGGCAGGCGCGCGGATGATAATCGCCGCCACACCCAGCAAACTGCTGCGTACGGACCAGCAGTCAGGCGTTACGGCCGATCTCGCGCACCAGATCGACAAAGGCGCGCACGCCGCTCGGCAGCAGGCGCCGGCTCGGATAATAGATATGATAGCCCGCGAAAGGCGGCGTCCAGTCGTCCAGCAGCGTCACCAGCTCGCCGCGCGCAATGGCGGGCCGCGCAAGGTCCGCGATGACGAAGGCGATGCCGAGGCCGTTCGTCGCGGCCATGATCGCCTGCTCCATCGTGCCGAGCGTGATGGGACCCTCGACGTCCATGACCAGCTCCTGCCCGCGATATTCGAACTCCCAGCGATAGATCTTGCCGCTGCCGAGGCGGAAGCGGATGCAGTCGTGCCGTGCCAGATCATCCGGGACGGCGGGCGTGCCGCGCCGGGCGAGATAGTCGGGTGAGGCGACGGTGATGAAATGCTCGTCGCCGCCGAAGGGAACGGCGATCATGTCCTGCGGCACCGCCTCGCCGAGCCGCACGCCGATGTCGAAACCCTCGGCGATGACATTGACCCAGCGCTGGTCGGTCACGAGATCGAGCTGGACATCGGGATAGCGGCGGTGGAATTCCGGGATGATCCGGCGCAGCAGCACCTCATTGCCACGCGCGGAAGAGTTGATCCGCACCGTTCCGTTGGGCCGCTCATTGAGCATGCGGACGTCCGCCAGCGCCTCGTCGAGGCCGGCGAGCAGCGGCGCGAGGCTGGCGAACAGCCGCGTGCCCGCCTCGGTCGCGGCGACGCTGCGCGTGGTGCGGTTGAACAGCCGCAGGCCGAGCCGTTCCTCCAGTCCGCGCATCATGTGACTGAGCGTGGAGGGCGAGACCTCCAGTTCGTCCGCCGCTGCCCGGAAGCTGCGGTGCCGCGCGATCGCTGTGAAGGCGGCAAGTTCGGTGAAGCTGGGACGGTCATTCATGGCGTTTCGCCACTAACGCATGCGATGGTCCGGGGATAGTGCGCTGCAGCATACGGTTATAGATAGTCGCCGTTTCCGTCCCTCACATCCCGGAGCGATTCCATGCAGACCAGGGCCTTTGCCGCGCAGAGCGCGACCACCCCGCTTGCCGAAACCCTCATCGACCGGCGCGAGCCCGGCCACAGGGACGTGCTGATCGACATCCTCTATTGCGGTGTCTGCCACTCGGACCTGCACACCGCGCGCGGCGAATGGGCCGGCGTGCGCTTTCCCGCCGTGCCGGGGCACGAGATCGTCGGTCGCGTCACGCAGGTCGGCGGCGAAGTCTCCAGGGTCGCGGTCGGCGATCTGGTCGGCGTCGGCTGCATGGTCGACAGCTGCCGCACCTGCCCCTCCTGCCATGAAGGGCTGGAGCAATATTGCGAGGGCCCGCACGGCTTCCAGCAGACCTATAATGGCTGGCTCGACGGTTCCGGCGAGAACACGCTCGGCGGCTATTCGGCCGCGATCACCGTGGACGAGCATTTCGTGCTGAAGGTCAATCATGGCGAAGCGGACCTTGCCGGCGTCGCCCCGCTGCTCTGCGCCGGCATCACCACATGGTCGCCGCTGCGCCACTGGGGCACCGGGCCGGGCAAGAAGGTCGGCGTCTCCGGCATCGGCGGGCTCGGCCATATGGGCATCAAGCTGGCCCATGCGCTCGGCGCCCATATCGTCGCCTTCACCACCTCGGAGAGCAAGCGCCAGGCCGCGCATGATCTCGGCGCCGATGAAGTGGTGATCTCGCGCGATCCCGAGGCGATGGCGGCCCATGCCCGCAGCTTCGACCTGATCGTCGACACGGTTGCCGCCAGCCACGATCTCGACCCCTTCATCAATCTGCTGAGGCGCGACGGCGCACTGGTGCTGGTCGGCGCACCGGAGCACCCGCATCCTTCGCCTTCCGTCTTTCCGATGCTGCTGGCGCGCCGCTCTCTCGCGGGTTCGGCGATCGGCGGCATCCCCGAGACGCAGGAGATGCTCGATTTCTGCGCCGAGCACGGCATCACCGCCGACATCGAGATGATCGCGATGCAGGATATCGAGGCGGCCTATGCCCGGATGCTGAAGAGCGACGTCAAATATCGCTTCGTCATCGACATGGCCTCACTGAAGTGAGGCCTTGGACAAGGGCTTGATGCGCCGCCGGCTGGCCTTCTCTCCGGCGACAGTCGATCCAACCTGGTCCGACCGGATCCTGACCTATCCATGAACGAAGCTTAACATGACTTCCGCTCCGCCGCGACGCATGACTCTTCGCGGCGGAGCGGCGCCGTTTCCCCACTCCAATCTTCCCCAGCGCCGTTCCGCCACAGTCAGGAGATTGGTCCATGAAATATCTTGTCGCCCCCATCATCGTCCTTGGTGTCGGCACCGCTGCTCTGGCCCAGGCAGCGCCCCCTCCGGCTGCCAAGGCGTCCGGCTCCTATCCGCCTTGCTCCCGCACCGTGACCGACCAGTGCGTCAATCCCTCGCAGGCACCGCACCGGGCCGCGGCGCACAAAGGGCAGGTCACCCATCATGCGACGCATCGCTCCGCGAAGCATGAGGCAAGCAGCACGCACTGAGCCCTGGAGGCAAGCGATGGCGAACGCGGGAGGCAAGGCTGTCTCCCCCGTTCGCCTTGTCGGGGAATATGGGGATGATCGGGCCGGACCATCGGACATGCGCCAGCCGGGCCCGGACGCACGAAGAGAGACCATGCGGGCCGACAGGTTGAAACGCATGCTGCGCGGATTGCCGGTGGCCCTGCTCGCGGTCGGCGCTTTGGCGATGGGTGCCAAATTCCTCATCCAGACACAGACGCCCGCGACGGAGCGCAACGGCGCGCCGAGCACGCGCCAGCACATCCTGCCGGGCGTGACGCTGGTCGATGCGCAGCCTGCCGGCTCCGGCCTGGTCGTCACCAGCATCCGCTCCAGCAGCGCGGCGGCCCGGCAGGACATCCTGGTCGGCGACGGCATCGTCGCGATCGACGGCACACCCGTCCATTCGCTGGATCAGGCCAGCCGCTATCTGATAGACAACCCGCAGCGGACGGTCGTCGTCGCCCTCGTGCGCGACGACCAGATGCGCTGGGTGACGCTCGACCGGTCGGGATTTTGACATGAGCCAGAAGCTGCTGGTCGTCGAGGACGACCCCGCGACCGCCGCCTATATCGTCAAGGGTCTGGCGGAGGCCGGCTATACGGTGGACCAGGCCAGCAACGGGCGGGACGGCCTGTTCCTCGCCAGCGACAGCAGCTATGGCGCCATCATCCTCGATCGCATGATGCCCACCATGGACGGCATGTCGGTGCTCAAGGCCCTGCGCGCGGCCGGCATCGAGACGCCGGTCATCATCCTCTCGGCGCTCGGCTCGCCCGAGGACCGGGTCGAGGGCCTGACCGGCGGCTCGGACGACTATCTCGTCAAGCCCTTCTCCTTCGCCGAGCTGCTGGCGCGCGTGCAACTGCTGCTGCGCCGGGGCGGCGGCAGCTCGGTGGTCACGACGTTGCGCTATGACGATCTGGAGATGGATCTGCTCGGGCGTCGGGTGAAGCGCGGCGGCAAGCTGATCGAGTTGCAGGCGCGCGAATTTCGCCTGCTCGAGCATTTCATGCGCCATCCCGACCAGGTGGTGACGCGCACCATGCTGCTGGAGGGCGTGTGGGACTATCATTTCGATCCCGGCACCAATGTCATCGACGTCCATGTGAGCCGGCTGCGCCGCAAGCTGGACGACGGCTCGGACCGGCCACTCCTGCATACGGTGCGCGGCGCAGGCTATCGCTTTGGCCTCGACGGCTGAGCGCGTCGGCCCCTGGCGGCGGCTGGCGCGCTCGACGATCGCGCGCTTCGTCGGCCTGGCTTTTCTATGCCAGATCGTGGTGGCGGGCGGCGCGCTGCTGTTCGTCCAGCAGGCGAGCCAGCGGACCGTCATGGCGGCCGAGCGGCAGGCAGTGGAAGCGCTGCGCGACGAACTGCTCGCCAGCTATCAGGATGGCGGCACCGACGCGCTGACACGGCAGATCGCCACCCGGCTGACGGGCGCGGGCGGCGAATCCCTCGCCATCCTGCTCGCGGCGCCGGATGGCCGCGCGATCGCCGGCAATCTCGGCGCCTGGCCGGCCACCCTGCCCGACGAGGCGGACTGGCGGACGATCGAGCTTTATCGGCTCGGCCGCAGCGCGCCCGATCCGCTCGGTGTCATGACCCTGCGGCTCGCTGACGGACAGCGCCTGCTGGGCGGCGTGACACTGACAGCCAGCCTGCGCCTGGCGCGCAGCTATGAGGAAGCGATCAGCATCGCCTTCCTCATCAGCGTAGTGCTGACGCTCGGCATCGCGATCATCCTCGGCCGCATCCTCGCGCGGCAGGTCTCCGGCATCGCCGCGACCGCCAATGACGTCGCCGTCGGCGCGTTGCACCGGCGGGTCGAGACGGACGGCAGCGGCGACGCTTTCGACCGGCTCGGCCAGTCGATCAATGCGATGCTGGAGCGGATCGACGCGCTGGTTGGTCAGCTCCGCATGATGACCGACAGCCTCGCGCACGACCTCAAGTCGCCGGTGACGCGGCTGATCTCTGTCGTTGAGCAGGCCAGCGCCCGGACCCGTGACGAAGGCGCGTTGGACGCGCTGGAGAGCGTGCGCCGGGAGGCCGACACGCTGCAGGCGATGCTGGCGACCGCGCTGCTCATCAGCCGCACCGAAGCCGGGGTCGGTGCGGGCATGATGCGCGAGACCGATGCCGGCGCGCTGCTGGCGGACGTGGCGGAAGTCTACGGCCCGCTGGTGGAGGACAGTGGCTTCACTCTGGCTGTCGATGCGCCGGACAGGCTCCTCTTTCCGCTGCATCGCGAGCTGGTCAGCCAGGCGCTCGGCAATCTCATCGAGAATGCGCTCAAATATGCCGAGGGCGGCGACCGCATCGATCTCGCCGCTGGCATGGACGGCGAGGCGCTGCGGCTGACGGTTCGCGACAATGGCCCCGGCATTCCCGCCGATCGCCGCGCGGACGCGCTCAAGCGCTTCGGCCGGCTCGACCCGGCACGCGGCAAGCCCGGGTCCGGCCTTGGCCTGTCGCTCGTCGAAGCCGTGGCGCGGCTCCATCATGGCGATCTCGAACTGGGCGACAATGAACCCGGCCTGCATGTGACGATGCGGCTGCGGCGCCATGGCTGATCGCGCGCGGAAAGCGACGGCCGACCGCTAGGGCAACGCGCTCCGGGTCCGCAGCATCGGAACTCCCGTCATCGGATCGACGAGCAGGACATTCTCCAGCGCCTTGATCCGCCACTCAGCGTCGCGCCGGGTCGCAACGGCCATGATCAGCGTGTCGATGTCGTGCGGGCCGGCCGGATGCGCTGCGCCCGCGCTCAACCGCGACCAGAAATGCAGGATGACCGCATCCTCGCTGATCGGGTCGATGTCGGGCGGATCGACCGCCAGGATCGAATCCCGATAAACGGAGGCATGGACCCTGGCATGGCCGGCGACAATCTGATCGACGCCTCGCCAATAAGTGCCGAACCGGTTCACGAAAGTCGCATCGGCATGGAAAAGCCGGCCGAATGCGTCCATGTCATGCGCATTCCACGCCGCCTCGAAGCGGTTCACAATGTCTGCCGGTCCGGTCATCCCGCTCCCTCTCAGCACGCTTCTACAGCGCGATTTAGATCGTCATTTCCCGTCCGCCAATGGCGCCTCGCCACCGCCGAGCCGGGGAATGGCGCGATCGAGCCGGAGAGCCGCATATTGTCTTCGCATATATGATAATTTCAGATAGGGGCTGCTGAACAGGTTCAGCATCGATCCCAAACAAGAGCAGGAGCAAGGACATGACGGCACGCGGTCTCACGGTGGAGAAGCCCAAGGCGGTCGAAGGACCCACAGTGCGCGACGCCGTGATGACGCTGCTGCGCGACCTCGGCATGACCACGCTGTTCGGCAATCCAGGATCCACCGAGCTGCCGCTGTTCCGCGACATGCCGCAGGATTTCCGCTATATCCTCGGCCTGCAGGAAAGCGTCGTCGTCGGCATGGCGGACGGCTTCGCGCAGATGAGCGGCAACGCCGCCTTCGTGAACCTGCACAGCTCGGCGGGCACAGGCCATGCACTCGGCAACATCTTCACCGCCTTCCGCAACCAGACCCCGCTGGTCATCACCGCCGGCCAGCAGGCGCGCTCGATCTTCCCCTACGACCCGTTCCTCTATGCCGAACGGGCGACCGAATTCCCGCAGCCCTTCGTAAAATGGACCTGCGAGCCGGCGCGGCCTGAGGATGTGCCGCTCGCCATCCTGCGCGCCTATCATATGGCGATGCAGGCGCCGCGCGGGCCTGTGTTCGTCTCGGTGCCGATCGACGACTGGGACCGCCCTTGCGCGTCCATCCCGGTCTCCACCGTCGCGCAGGAAACCATGGCTTCCCCCGCTCTGCTCGCCGAGGCGGCGGACGCGCTCAACAAGGCGAAGTCGCCGGTGATTGTCGCCGGCGCCGGCGTCGGCCGCGAAAATGCCCGCGCCGCGCTGCAGAAGCTGGCGGAAGCGCATCAGGCGCCGGTCTGGGTCGCGCCGATGGCGGCGCGCGCGGTGTTCCCGGAGGATCATGCGCTGTTCGCCGGCTTCCTGCCCGCCTCGCGGGAGGCGATCGTGGGCCATCTCGACGGCCATGACCTGGTGCTGGTGCTCGGCGCGCCGGTCTTCACCTATCATGTCGAGGGCTTCGGGCCCTATGTCCCGGAAGGCGCCGGCCTCATCCAGATCGTCGACGATCCGGCGGCGGCGGCACGCACACCGGTCGGCCAGGCGATCGTCGGCAGCGTCGCCGCCGCCATCGCCCAGCTGATCGAGACGGCCAATCCGCCCGCCCGCGCCGTCCCGACCATCGCCGCGCCACCGAGCGATCCCGCCGGTGAAGGTCCGGCCATCACCGAGCCCTATCTCATGCAGCGGCTGACGGCGCTCCGTCCTGAGAGGCTCATCATGAGCGAGGAAGCGCCCAGCACGCGCGGCCCGCTGCACGATCATTTCCCGATCCGCCTCGGCGACGAGTTCATGGCGACCGCGAGCGGCGGCCTCGGCTTCGCGCTGCCCGCGGCGGTCGGCGCGGCGCTGGCGCAGCCCAATCGGACGGTCTTCTGCCTCATCGGCGACGGCTCCTCCATGTATTCGATCCAGGGCCTGTGGACGGCGGCTGACATGCGGCTCGACGTGCGCTTCCTCGTGGTCAACAATGGCGGCTATGCGGCGCTCGACCAGTTCGGCGCGCTGTTCGACATCGAGGTGGTCGGGAGCAAGCTGCCGGGCCTCGACTTCGTGCAGATCGCCCAGGGCATGGGCGTGCCCGGCGCGCGGGTCGCGACGGTGGACGCGCTGGACGATGCGATCCGCGAGCTGTTCGCCGGTGCAGGCCCCAAGCTGCTCGAGGTGGTCGTGAAGCGGCCAAACTGAACCGGCATATCAGACGATCTCGCAATAGATGACGATAATAAGCTGATTTACGGAGAGACAGTCATGGCGAAGACCTTCATCACCTGCGCGATCACCGGCGCCTCCCCGATGCCCAAGCACCCCAACTTCCCCTTCCGCCCCGAGCATGTCGCGCAAGAAGCGCTGGACGCGGCCGAAGCGGGCGCCTCGATCATCCATGTCCATGTCCGCAACGGCGAGGACGGCAAGCCCAGCACGAGGATGGAGGATTATCGCAAGGTCGTCGGCCTGATCCGCGAGAAGAACACGGAGGTGATCCTCAACGTCACCACTGGCCCCGGCTGCATGTGGTTCCCCAGGAGCGCCGAGGAGCCGGCCGTGCCGGACATGGAGCGTACCCTCATGTTCACCGCCGAGCGGCGCATCGAGCATATCCTGGACCTCAAGCCCGACATGTGCACGCTCGACATTTGCACGATGAACCTGTGGGGTGGCATCGCCATGAACCTGGAGATGATCGTTGGCAAGATGGGTACGATGCTGCAGGATGCCGGCGTGCTGACCGAGATCGAATGTTTCGAGGCGGGCGACTTCGTGTTCGCGGACGATCTCATGGAGAAGGGGCTGATCCCGAAGAACGCGCCCTTCACTTTCGTGCTCGGCACCAAATATGGCCTGCCCGCCACGCCCGAGGCGATGATCTATTCAAAGAACCAGATCCCGCGCGGCGCACATTTCACAGGCTTCGGCATCTCGCGCCACAGCTTTCCCATGGCCGCGCAGTCGGTGCTGCTCGGCGGCCATGTGCGCGTCGGCTTCGAGGACACCATCTATCTGCGCAAGGGCCTGCTCGCCAACAACAATGCCGAGCTGGTCGCCTGGGGCGCACAGATCATCGAGAAGCTGGGCGGCGAGGTCGCCACCCCGGGCGAGACCCGCGAGATGCTGGGCCTGCCACATTGAGGATCGCGGGGGGGCACCGCACAGGATGAACAGACCCGTCGAACCCGGCTCGGTCAAATCGGCGACGCGGACGCTGGATATCCTCGAATTCGTCGTCGGCTGCGGACGCCCGGTCGGCGCGGCGGAGATCGCCGCCGCGCTGGCGATCCCGGTCAGCAGCCTCTCCTACCTGCTCGGCACACTGGTCGAGCGCGGCTATCTGCTGCGCAGCGGACGATTCCACTCGCCGGGCCCCGCCCTCGCGCGGCTGAGCCCGACCACCGCGACGGCCATGCTGGGCGAACGGGTCTATCCGGTCGTCCGCTCGGTCTCGCTCCAGCTCAACGAGACGGTCTCCTTCTTCGTCCGTCACGGCCATGAGATGGAAGCGATCGCGGGCGAAGTGGCGGCGCAGGCGCTGCGCTACACGATCGAGGTCGGCCGCCTCGTGCCGCTCCATGCCTTCGCCGCCGGCAAGGCGATCCTGGCGACGTTCGACGAGGCGGAGCTGGTCGATTATTTCGCCGCCACGACGCTCGACCGGTTCACCGAAACCACGGTGACGGACGAAGCGACCCTGCGCGCCCAGCTCGCGGACATCGCCCGCACTGGCATCGCGCGAACGAGCGCGGAATTCACGCCCGGCATCATTGGCATCGGGTGCGCGGTCATGTCCGGTGGCATGCTGCTCGGCGCGATCAGCGTCGCGATCCCCGCTGTGCGCATCACGCCGCTGCTGGAGGAGCGCGCCGCGCGGCTGCTGGAGCGCGCAGCGGAAGCGCTGGGCGCGCGATGATGAACCTGCTGGCCGCTCTGCCGCTTGCGGACGAGGAGGTCTTCACTCCGCTGCTGGAGCGGCCGGGCCTGCGCATTGAGCGGATCGTGTCGCGCGGCCAGACGACGCCCGAGGACGCGCCCTATGAGCAGGACCATGACGAATGGGTGCTGCTGCTTGCCGGCGCGGCGCGGATCTGGACGGACGCGGAGGGTGAACGGCCGCTCGCGCCGGGCGATGCGCTGCTCATCCCGGCCCATGCCCGGCATCGCGTCACCTGGACGAAAGCCGAGCCGCCGACCGTATGGCTGGCCATCCACCTCGAAGGGGAGCGCTGATGGCGGAGATCGTCAATCTGCGCATGGCCCGCAAGGCACGGAAGCGCGCGAAGGCTGAGCTGCAAGCGGCGGAGAACCGCGCGAAATTCGGGCGCACCAAGGCGGAGAAAGCGAAAGACCGCGCCGATACCGAGCGCATGGCGCGCGAGGTCGAAGGTGCGCGGCGGGAAACGGATGACGCAGCCGACCGGCCACCTATAGACTGGCCGACAACCTGACCAGGCATTCGGCCGTGCTCCCTGCGAAGGTAGGAACCCAGGGCGGCGAAGCAGGTCGGTTGGGCCCTGGGCTCCTGCTTTCGCAGGAGCACGACCCTCTCCTACTCCCGTTCGCCCTGAGCCTGTCGAAGGGCTGCGCTTTTCTTCCTCTCCGACAAGAAGAAGTGAGGGCGCTTCGACAGGCCCAGGGCGAACGGTGCTGGAAAGCGGGACCACCTTCCGGCAGCCCCGCTCTCAATCCGGGATCAGTCCTTCCGGTTGCGCCAGCTATCCGCATAGGAATCGCGCGCGACTTCCGAATAGGGGACCGGCGAGACCGTGGCAGTGATCTGCGTCTGCACATGCGGCTCGACGGTCGGCTTCTTCGTGCCGCCATCGGGCTCACCCCACAGCAGCTGCACCTTGGTGCCCGGCTTGGCATAGTCGGGTTCGACCATGGCGAGGGTCAGCATCTTGCCCTCATTGGAGGAGTAGCCGATCCAGGTCGAGATGCCGATCTGCTTGCCGTCGACCAGCACCGCGTCATAGGGGTGCATCGAATAGACGGCGCTCGGGAATTCCATATATTTGGCGCGCTCGTCCCTGGCGAAATAGCTGCTCATCACGCGCAGCACTTCCTGGTCGTCCAGCGCCAGCGTCACTTTTTCGCGGTGCGGACCGGCGGCCTTCTTCTCCAGCGCCTCGCGGCCGATGAAGTCATGGTCGAACTTGACGATGATGCCATAGCCGATATCCCAAGGCGTCAGGCAGTAACCTTCCAGCGTCTCGGGCACATGGCTGCCGCCGATCGAGCACAAGGCGCCATAGCTCTTGTCGCTCGCCCATTCGCGGAAGGCGCGGCTGCCCTCGCCGAACAGGAAGCCCGGGAAAGGCGACGGAACCCAGCCCGATTCCAGCGTGTTGGACGAATAGGCGCGGCCGCCGACCAGGCGCAGGTCATGTGCCTTGCCCGCCGCGACCAGAGCGGAATGCACCGCTTCATAGTCCGCCCACGGACCGAACAGCTCATAGCCCGGCTGGCCGGCCATGCCGTGGCGCAGCGCGCCGACCGTCTTACCGGCGATGGTGATGTCCGCCATGTTGAAGAACTTCAGCTCCGGCGGCTCGGCGCCCATCGCGTCGCGCAGCACGGCCATGGCGTTCGGGCCCTGCAGCTGGAAGCGATAGGAGGTGCGCTTGCCGTCGCTGCGCAGCGCCCAGCGCTCGTCGCGCGTCACCTTGACGTTCCAGTTACCGGTGGCGGCATGGAACTCGGCCCACTCGATCGCCGGAGCGCGGCCGACCAGGTTGAACTTGTTCTCGGCCAGATAGAAGAGAATGACATCGCCGATCACATAGCCTTCCGGCGTCACCGGAACCCACTGCTTGGCCTTGCCGGGGGTGAAGTTCTTGAAGCTGTTGATGCCGAGATAGTTGAGGAAGTTGAAGGCGTCCGGGCCTTCGACAGCCAGGTCGACCATGTGATAGCTCTGGTTGAAGAGCACCGCGGTCTTGGCCCAGCCGGCCTGCTCGTCGCGCCAGTTGGTATATTCGGCCGGCACGCCCGGATAGACATTGGGGCCGGTCTGCTGGTTGCGCAGGAAGTCGATGACATTCCCGGCATTGTCCAGCACGTCCTGCAAATTCTTCGCCATATATGCTCTCCTTCAGACTCGATCTCAGGGGGTTTCGGATTGCTTCACCGGGCTGGGGTCGGCCAGCCATGCCATCAGGGCGGCCGTTACGGCATCGGGTGCCTCGACCGGCGCCATATGGCCGGCATCGGAAATGACCGCGAGCCGCGCGCCGGGGATGGCCGCGGCGATCGCCTCATGCTGCGCGATCGGCGCCCAGTTGTCATGTTCGCCGGTCGCAACCAGCGTCGGGCAGGCTATGGTCGGGAGCAGGCTTTCGACCTCCGGGCGATCCAGCAGCGCGCGGATCTGCCGCTCATACATGTCGAGGCCGGCATCGCTGCACATCTGCCAGAGACCATCCATCAAGCCGGGTTTCAGCCGGTTGGCCTCCCAGACCATCGGCGGCAGCCAGGCATCGATCAGCGCGTCCATGCCCTGCTCCACGCCCCGCGCCAGCAAAGCGAACCGACCCTGCGCCTCATTGGGCCGCGGCGGATGCACGCCTGTGCTCAGCAGCGCCAGCCGTTCGACGCGCTCGGGCGCGCGCCGGACGACCTCCAGCGCCACCCGTCCACCCATGGAATGGCCTGCCAGCGCGAAACGCGGTGGTGCGGCGGCAAGCACCTGCTCCGCCATTGCGCCGATGCTGTCCGCCTCGCCATAGCCGTCGATCGCCAGCACCGGCCGCGACCCGCGCAACCCTTCTACCTGCGGCGCCCAGATGCGCGCATCGCAGATCAGGCCGGGCAGCAACAGCAGCGGCGTCGCGGAGGAAACCGAGTCGGGCATGGCATCCTGATTATTCGTATATACGAAAAATTCGCCTATTCGAAAAAGCGCGGGTTGGCCACAAAAAAGCGGTCGGCCGCAGCAGCATTTCGCGGAACCCGAGGCGCATGACACCGCTTCGCTGCTTTTGACTCCAGCTTTTGCGAGATCCTTGCATGACTCTCCGAGTCAGGACCGTTCGCCCTGAGCTTGTCCAAGGGCTGTTCTCTTCCTCCGCATTGCCCAAGAGGAAGAACAGCCTTTCGACAAACTCAGGGCAAATGGAAAGGATTATGCAAAGGCGATTATGCCGTTTGCAAATCCGACGTTTCATTGCGTGTCGACCTGCGATCCGGTTCCTGCCGTTATGTTCCCTTCGGTTCGGCTCGACGGAGAGGTCGTTATAGTTGTGCCCCCACTCCGTTCGCCCTGAGCGAAGTCGAAGGGTTGAAACGAGCCACGCGCCTCGTTTCAAGCTGAGCCGCAGGCGAAGCCCACTTCGCTCCGCTCAGTAGCGCCCTTCGACTTCGCTCAGGGCGAACGGAGACTGGCATGTTCTCTCCCCACCCGGAACGCCCCTTCGGCACTCGGGTTTGCAAACGATATAATCGCCTATGCAAAGCTCCTGTTTCGCAGGAGCACATGCTGATCCCGGACTAGCCGTCCACGTCACCGATCAGCATCAGCGCATCCAGCGCCACGCAGCCCTGCCCTCTGGGATAGAGGACCACCGGATTGAGATCGAGTTCGCGGATCGAAGGCTCACCGCGCAGCAGTTGCCCGACCTTCGCGATCAGTTCCGCCACTGCTTCGACATCCAGCGCCGGCGCGCCGCGCCAGCCATGCAGCAGTGCGGCCTGCTTGAGCCTGCCCAGCTCCGCGACGATACCGCCCACGGTCAGGTCCGGCGCGAGCAGCCGCACATCCTGCAATATCTCGGCCGTCACGCCGCCGAAGCCGGCAAGGATCACCGGCCCCCATTGCGGATCGTTCTTCGCGCCGACGATCAGTTCCAGCCCGCGCGCGCCCATCGCCTCGATCAGCACGCCGTCCAGGATGATCGAGGCGTCATAACGCGCGACATCGGCGAACATCCTGTCCCAGGCCATGCGGATCGCATCCGCCCCCTCCAGGTTCAGCGCCACGCCGCCGGCATCGCTCTTGTGGCTGAGCGCGGCGGCCTGCGCCTTCATCACCACCGGCCCGCCGATCGCCTCGGCAGCCGCAATGGCCTCCTCGACGCTTGCCGCGAACCGTCCTTCGGGAAAGGGGATGCCGAGCGGACCCAGCAGCGCCTTGGCGCGATATTCCGGCACCACGCCCTGCTCGCTGGCCAGCATGGGAAGCCGCAGCGGCACGGCGTCGGAGACGGTGAAGTCGCGCGCGCTGTGCGCATTCAGGCGCTTGACCGCGCGGAAGGCGCGCTCGGTGGTCGGGAAGCAGGGCACATGCTCGGCGCGCAGGGCCTCGATCAGTTCGGGCGGCACCACTGCGCCCTCGTCGAGTCCGGCGAAGATGACCGGCTTGGCCGGCTTCAGCTCGCGCATTGCCTTGAGCACCGGTGGCAGCTTGATGCCGATAGTGGCCGGATTGGTCTGGATGATGCCCGCCACGACCGTGCCCACCCGATCATCGTCGAACAGCGCTGAGAGCACGCGATAATACATGTCTGGATCGACCAGCCCCTGCGCGGTCAGGTCGAGCGGATTGCTGACCGGCACGAAATCCGGCAGCGCCGCGCGCAGTTCCGGCGCGTTCTCGTCGGTGAGCGCGGCGAGTGGCAGGTCCAGCTCCTCGCACAGGTCCAGCGTCAGCGCCTTGAACGCGCCCGATTCACCGAGCACCGCCGTGCCGCCGGCCGGCAGCGCCGTGCAGCGCGCCGCGATCTCGGCGATGTCGCCCAGTTCCTCCAGAGTCTCGGCGACGATGACGCCCGCCCGCTCCACCTTGGCGCGCATGAGCTTATAGTCGCCGGCCATGGCGCCCGTATGCGTCGCGGCAGAATCGCGCGCCGCGCTGCTCTTGCCGGGGTGGAGCAGCACGACGGTCTTGCGGGCTGCCCGTGCCTTCTCCATCAGCGCCAGAAAACGCGCTGGCTGGCGGAATTGCTCGACGATCATCGCGATCGTCCGCGTGCTGGGGTCTGCGATCAGATAGTCGACATAATCCTCCGCGCCGCTCGCCGCCTCATTGCCAGTCGAGACATGATAGGTGAGGTCGATCCCGCGCGCTTCCAGCATCACCGCCAGCACCGCTGCCATTGCGCCGCTCTGCGAGACGATGCCGACGCCGCCGGGGCTCGGCACCTTGATGTCGGTATCGATGAAAGTGAGCGGGATGCGGTCGACATAATTGACGAGGCCGAGGCAGTTGGGGCCTTCGATCACCATGCCGGCCTCGGCGGCGATGCGTGCGATTTCCGCCTGATCGGCCTTGCCCGCCTCACCGCCCTCGGCGAAACCGGCGGCAAAGATGATTGCCGCGCCTACCCGACGCGCTGCGAGCTGGCGCACCGTCTCCACCACCGCGACGCGCGGGATGGCGAGGATGGCGCAATCGACATTCTCAGGCAGCGCTTCGACGCTGGCGATGGCTGGCCGGCCGCTGATCGTGGCCCGCTTGGGATTGACGAGATGGATGTCGCCGGGAAAACCATGCTTGAGAAGATTGGCCAGTACCACCGCACCGAGCGCGCCGGGCGTCTCCGAGGCGCCGACGATCGCGATCGATCTCGGCCCGAGCAGCCGGTTGATGTCGCGCACGCGCGCTTCGGGAAACAGCTCAGCCTCGACCGTCATCACATCCGCTCCATTTCAGCTGTGGACCGTTCGCGCTGGACCTATCGAAGGGCTGTTCTTCTCTTGCGGCGACGCTCAGTAGAAAAACGGCCCTTCGACAGGTTCAGGTGAACGGGAAAATATGAGGATGCCCTCTCGCGCTCAGGTCTCGGCCTTGCTCTTGTCGTAATGCCCCAGGCCCGGCTTGAAGCTCTTGTCGTCGAGAAACTGCTTCATCGCGACATGGCGCCCGTCCGATTTGTCGAACCAGTTGAGCCCTTCCTGCAGGCGGATGAGATAGTCCTCGGCATTATCATAGGTCATCTCGCGCACGCGGCGGACGGCATCCTTGGTATATTTGAGCGTCGCCCAGTTCTTCTGGACGAGCTTGCCCGCCACCTCGGCAACACGCGCCTTGAGCTTGTCGGCAGGCAGCGACTCATTGACGAGATGATATTGGGCCGCCTGCTGCCCGGTGAGATTCTCACCCATCATCGCATGATACATGGCGACGCGCATCGGCATCAGCTCGGTCGCGACCTTGGTGGCGCCGCCGCCGGGCAGGATGCCCCAGTTCACTTCGGACAGGCCGAACTGCGCGTCGTCCGAGCAGAAGGCGAGATCGCAGGCGAAAAGCGGGCCATAGGCGCCGCCGAAACACCAGCCATTGACCATGGCGATGGTCGGCTTCTGATACCAGCGCAGCCGCTCCCACCAGGCATAGGCCTCGCGCTGCGAGCGGCGCACGCCGGGCAGGCCTTCCGCCTCGGTATCGCGGAAATATTCCTTGAGGTCCATGCCCGCAGACCAGGCCGGTCCTTCGCCCGAGAGCACCAGTACGCCGACATCGTCGCGGAATTCCAGCTCGGTCAGCACCTTGAGCATCTGGCGGTTGAGCTTGGGGCTTTGCGCGTTCCGCTTGCTCGGCCGGTTGAACCACACCCAGGCGATATTGTCCGCGATCTCATAGCGGACCGTATCTTCTTCCCGCTCCTCGGTGGTGGACATAGGCGCTCTCCCTTCGGACCAAATATGTTATGCTGCATAACGTTTTGTGACCTCCAATGCAAGCGCGTAAGGGTGAAGTCATGACCGACAGTTTCGATCCGCCCGAATCCGATGTCGAACTCGCCGAGAATGGCGCAGCGCGACTGCCGAGCCCGCTTGACTCACTGCTCGGCTATCGGCTGCGCCGTGCCTCCATGGCGATGATGGCCGGGCTGCACGAGGTGCTGCGGCCCTATAATCTGAGCGCTGGGGAAGCCTCGCTGCTGATCCTGGTTGGCGCCAATCCGGGCTGCCGTCAGAGCGACGTAGGCCGCGCGCTCGCGATCAAGCGCGCCAACCTGACGCCCTTGGTCGGCCGGCTGAAGACACGCGGGCTCATCGCGGACACGCCGATCGACGGACGCTCGCTCAGCCTCGCCCTGACTGAAGCCGGCCGGACACTGCAGACGGACGTGCTGGCGGACGTGATCGCCAGCGACCGCGCCTTCCGGAAGCGCCTTTCCCTCGACGAGGA